>Ga0351856_1228_pt1 | contig 8368 bp, 9 predicted proteins | sample BONcelHFGM3001D8_FD_206798 | JGI IMG/M metagenome (GOLD analysis project Ga0351856, IMG submission 206798) | Enriched cells from coal bed in the Powder River Basin, Montana, United States - BONCAT cells FGM rep2 HSBNCT.FGM.300.1.D8 ... | reverse complement strand
GATTGAATCAGCAACTTATTCTTTTACAGACCCTTAGGCCCCGCAGACGCGAGGAATCGCCCGACAACCAGCAAAAATATAGAATCTGTTGCCCACACACAGGGAGTTAATGGAGGTGTTATGCTAAGAATTCAGATGAGCGAAAACATGACTTTTGTCATCTGGCGCATAATTGAGTCAAACCGATACTTTTCTTCATTACGATTTTCAGTTTTGTAGAGTAATCTATACGAGGGATCGCAGAACTCGACACGGGAGCCGACGTGACTACGACGAATGTTGTCAGTGAAAGTCGAGAACTCGTAACAACAGAAATCCGGTCCCTGGTCTCGCGGTTGGGACAAGGCAAGACGCAGGGAACCGCCTACGATACCGCCTGGGGAGCGCGGCTGTCCGCCCACTACCCCAACGACGGCTTCGACGCGGCCACCGAGTGGCTTCGACGCAATCAGAACGAAGACGGAAGCTGGGGCGGCGCGCTGACCCACTACCACGACCGCTACATTTCGACCCTGGCGGCGATTGTGGCGCTCAAGGAAATCGGCAAGCACCCGCGCGACCAACGCCGCATCCAGCGGGGCGAGAACGCGCTCTGGAAGCTCATCGGCCAGCTTGGCCGCGACGACAGCGACACGGTCGGGTTTCCCATTCTCGCGGCGTCGCTCGCGTCCGAGGCGACAGCGCTGGGACTCGACATCCCGCACGCGCCCATTCGTTACGCGGCCGCCTATAAGCGCAAAGTCGAAGCGCTGCTCCAGCAGCCCCGGCGCAACTGGCTCGGCACGACCCTGTCGTTCTCATTTGAAGCGCTGCGGTCTGCCGCCAGAGGCGACGACGCGCTGCTGGAAACCAACCACTCGGTCAGCGTTTCCCTGTCCGCCACCGCCGCCTACCTGATGTCGCGGCGAGACGAGCGCGCGCTGAATTACGTACGCGGCGTAGCCACCGAACAAGACCGGGGCGCGCTGCCGGCCGTCTGGCCCATCGACATCTTCGAAATCGCCTGGTCACTCAATTACCTGCGGGCGGCCAACGCGGTTTCCCCCCGACCAGCCTGAAGTCCGCAAACAGCTCGACTTCCTGTGGTCGGTGTGGCGGCCAGAACACGGCGTCAGCTCGTCGTCGTACTGGCGCGTCCCCGAAATTGACGACACGGCCGCCTGTTATTCTGTTTTGAACTGGGGCGGCTACCCGGCCAGCGATACCGTGTTCAATGCCTTCGAGATGGAAGATTACTTCTGGTGCTACCAGGGCGAGACAAACCCGTCGCTCAGCGCGCACGTGCGCTTGATCTCGGCGCTGCGCTCTGGTGACCAGACGCCGGCGAACCAGGCGCGGATTCAAAAAGCGGTCGCGGTGTTGTACCGGCTGGACGAAAACGGGTCGTTCTGGTGGGACAAGTGGCATGCATCGCCCTACTACGTCAGCAGCGCCGGGCTAAGCGCGCTGCACGGCATTGCCGACGACCTGGCGCGGTCGCGCTACAAGTGGATTTTGCGAACCCAGAATGAGAACGGCGGCTGGGGTTATTTTGAACGGTCCACCGCCGAGGAAACGGCCTACTGCCTGCAAGCCCTGCTCTATTGGGACCAGCACGTCGAGCGGGTGGACGCGGCCCGCCTGGACGCCGCCGCCAGCTTCCTGACCCGGCATGTCCACGACCCAAGCTACGTGCCGCTGTGGATTGGCAAAAGTCTGTATACCCCCTACTATCCTGTTAAAGCAGCCATTTTGAGCGCGCTGTTTGAGTATGCCTGTTGGAGTGATTAAGGGTGACAGAGACGACAACATCATTTGAGGCCTTACAGAGTCATCAGCCACGTTCAGGGGTCCTGAGTTGGTTCCGCCCCAGAGCGACCGACCGTGACGTTGCATTTCGCGAGCAGATCATCCGCAGTACGCTCGCCATTGTGTTGGTGTTGGGCTTATTCAGCCTGGCGCTGAACGTCGTTGTGTTCCCGGAAGAATTTACGCTGGTTTCTTACGTCAGTATGCATCTGGTGTTCCTGGCCGGCTGCGCCGTCTCCGCCGTTCAGGTGTCGCGCGGCCGCGTGCTTTCGGCTGGCTGGACGCTGGTGCTGATGGTGCTGTTCGCGGCCAACGCGCTGATCTTGCTGATGCGGCAGGAAGGCCTGGCTATCGGCGGCATCAACGGTATCGCCGGCAATCTATTCGTGCCGCTCATCGCGACGCTGGTGTTGCCGCGAGCACTGATTCTGCCGACGAGTGTTCTGACCGTGGTCACCTATGGCCTGGCGCAGTTCGCCTTGCCGGTCAGCGACTACGTGATGGAAGGGGTGACGCCGGTACAGCAACTGTCGTTCGCGATCCCGGCGCTGCTGGCCGAAGGCGCCTTGCTGCGGCAGTTACGCGTCGAGTTCGACGAGCGCCTGAAAGACATGCGCGCCTCCATTCTGGAGGCGGAAGCGGCCAGGCAGGATGCCGACGAAGCGCGCCAACGCGCGGAATTGGACCGGCAGCACGCCGAAGACGCCGACAAGGCGAAGACCCAGTTCCTGGCGAACATGAGCCACGAGCTGCGCACGCCGCTCAACGCCATCATCGGCTATGACGAGGTCATGCTCGGCGGTATGGTCGGCACCTTCTCGCCCAAACAAACCGACCTGTTGCAGCGCATCCAGCACAACAGCCGCCGCCTGCTGGCCCTCATTAACGACATCCTCGACCTCTCGAAGATCGAGGCGGGGTCGGCGCAGATTTACCAGACGCCGATGGCGCCGCGAAAAATTATTACCGAAACCGTCGAAAGCTTGCGCACTCTCGCGCAGGCCAAGGACATTGGCCTGACCGTGCAGCTTGAGGAAAGCCTGCCGGAAGTCGTGCTGGGCGACGCGGCCAAGATTCAGCAGATTCTGGTGAACCTGGTGAGCAACGCCATCAAATTCACCGATGAAGGCGGCGTTCTCGTCAGCGCCGAGGCGGTGGGCACGACCCACTGGAAAATGGCTGTGCAAGATTCGGGCATCGGCATCCCAGCCGATTCGGTCGACAGCATCTTCGAGCCGTTCAAACAGGTCGACTCGTCGGACACGCGCCGGCAGCAGGGCACCGGCCTGGGCCTGTCGATTGTGAAAAGCCTGATCGTGATGATGGGCGGCACAATCAACATCACGACGGCGATTGGCCTGGGCTCAACGTTCACCATCGTGCTGCCACGCATGGGGCCGCGCGAAAAGACCGAAGATACGGCTGCGCTTTAAACGACTCGCTTGCGGCTCCTGGAGGCTTTCGGTATGGGTAACACAAACACAACGGTTCTTCTCGTCGACGACGACCCGCACACCTGCTCCATTTTTGAGATGCTGATGGACCACTATCAGCTCCCGTTCTGGGTCGCGCCCAACTGCGCGTCGGCGCTCAATTTACTGAAGGAACATACGGTCAACACGATCATTATCGATTTGTTTTTGCCCGGCGCGGACGGTTTCCAGACGCTGACCAAAATTAGCAACATGATCGACCGGTCCCACTGCCGTATCCTGGCTACGACCGCGTACTACACGAAGGATACCGGGACAGAAGTGCTCAACCGCGGCTTTGACGGCTATATCCCCAAGCCGTTTGTTCCAGACAGTTTTCTCGGTTTCTTGGCGGATCGATGACGTTAACGTACTCGCGACTATCCCCGGTGTTGAGGTCTGTGATGCAGGATATTTCAAAATGGAAAGTGCTGGTTGTCGATGACGAGCCAGATAATGTGGGCGTCATTCAACTGGTGCTGGAGTTTCAAGATGCCACGGTGTGGACAGCGTCATCCGCGAGAGAGTGTCTGGATATTCTGGAAAGGGAGCAGCCCACCCTCATTCTGGTCGATATTCAAATGCCCGACATCTCCGGCCTGGAGCTACTGCGGCGCATTCGCGAGCGCACCCACTGGCGCGATATTCCGACCATCGCGGTGACGGCGTATTCGATGCAAGGTGACCGAGAGCGCATCTTGAGTGAAGGTTTCGACGGCTACATGAGCAAGCCGGTGAACGCGATGACCCTGGTCAACGAGCTGGTCGCCATGCTGGAACTACGGCAAGAGCGATGACGGATAGGGCAAGCTTCGCGGCGCGCATTCGCGAGCGCTACCCGGAAGGGTTGACTGGCGTCATCCCGATTGGCGGTACGCGGACCACCTACATCCTGGAGCACAACCGGCGCAGCGAGAACCCCGGACAAATCGAGAGTTTTTCAGCTTACGCCGATCACGTTGAGGCCCGCATTCGGAATCTGATGACCGGATTCTTCGAGCTTGGCGGGCAAAATCTGGTCGCGCCCATCCTCTCGTACCAGCTTTTTGAGGATGAGCGCGGCCCGGCCTACGTCGAAATGGCAACGCGCCAGTCGTTCCGACTGATGAACGCGGACTGGACCGCCTTCTACCAGGCGCAGGACATCGACCCGTATTTCGCCGGCATCGATACGCTGCTCCACTTCCCGGAGCGCGAGCTACAGTACCGGCTTGGCGTCGAAATGACCGCCTATCAGCAGCAGTGGCCGTATCGCGAAGAGCGGCGCAAACTCATCTGGGAGATTGCGCCGATCCCGCTGTTTTCGGTCTGGCGGGCGCAGGCGGTGATGGGCGAAGAAGCGCACGCCGCACTGGAAGCATCGCTGAACGCGGTGGCGGACCTGGACGCGATGCACGAGACGCTCTACCGCTACTACGCGGCGGCAGCCTACGGGACGACCATCCCCCGGCCCCACTTCTACCTGGGCAACAACCGCAGCGGCGAGCTTAAGCTGCGCGCCATGCTGCCCATCTCGCTGCTGTGCGGCGGCCCCGTGCGTTTCTTTTACGTCCCCTACCCGACTCTCCTGATAACGCCGGAGACGCTTCAGGCCGTGCTCGAAGACCTGGCTTTCGGCAAGCGCCTGCGCTCCAGCAATGCCGACTATTCCGGCAAGCTGACGCAGGAGCTGATCGAAGCGGAATACCAGCGCGTCATGCGCTTGAGCAGCGACCCTGAGACGACGCTGGGGCTGCTGCGCGCGGCCAGCGCCGACGATACGGGTTAACCGGCGACGATGACCGCGCTCAACTGGCTGATCGATTTCAATGAGACGCTGGCGTCAGGCAATCTCTCCTGGGCGCTGGAAGTCGCCTTCCCCAAACTAATCCAACAGCACCGGTTACCGTACGACGCGGCCCGACTGCACCAGGCCATGCTTGCCGGCCAAGAACAGGCGAAACGCCAGCGGCAGCCGCCCGCCGCGCTGGTGCACAGCCTGTTCGAGGCGATGGGCTGGCCGCCGGAGTTGGAGCAACCCCTGCTCGACGACGTGCTCGCCAACGCCCGGCCCCGGTTGTACGACGATACGCTGCCGTTTCTGACGCGGCTAAAAAGCCTCGGCAAACGCGTGCTGGTGGTGTCCAACAATCCCATGTCCAGGCAGTTCGTCACGCAGCTCCAACTCGAGGCCTACGTTGACGCCATTTACACGCCGGACACGCTGCCCGGCGCGCTGCCGAAGCCGAGCCGGAGCCTGTGGGACGCGGTTTTGGCGGCGGATGAGCGTGTCACGCCGGAAAACGTCGCCGTAATTGGCGACGATCCGTGGTCGGACGGGAGCTTTGCGGCGAATTGTGGCATTCCCTGCTGGATTATCGACCGCCGGGGGCGCTTCAAGCACCTGCGAGAAGACCGGCGCTACCACTGGGTCGAAGGGCTGCTGGATATCGCACTCGAAGACGGCTAAGTGCTTCATGGTGAGCACGAAGACCGTTTTGGCGAGCGCGGAAAGTTGGCCTTGCTCGTTTGTGGTGGACAACGTTGGTCGGGGTCGCGGCGGAATCAATGGCGGAGCCTGCCGGAAAACGACACGCCATCCGTAACGCCACACCGAGGGCTAGGCGTCTATCGTGAAGCGCAATCCAATGCCGTCCGGCATGTGTCGCGGCTCGAAGGCGTCGCCAAGAATACGGACGCCTTCGGTGTCGCGCAGCAATTCAATATCCAGCGCCGGAACCGGCGCTGCCCATTTGGCTTCGAAGATGTTATTGCCAAGGTCGTCCAGCGTGTCGGGAACGGCCGGGGCTATCCAATCCCAGACCTGGTCGCGGGTGAGCGGATGAAACACGACGCCCGCCTCCTGACACTCCTGGCTGGCCCGCGACCCCTTGTGGCCGGCGTCGCGCAACGCGAACGTATGTAAGTGAACTCGTGTCGATTGTCGAGACATAGCTGCCATCAGTGAGTTTCGCGGCCTCGTGAGATTAATCCTTCCTTTGAGAGTAAAGGCGCCTGGGGCTTCTGTAAATCGATTCCCAGTGAATAAGTTGTGAATTAAAGGTCCTAAAACCGCTCGTCCGCGCCGTATCCCAGCGGCTTCGCTCCGCAATACCACCAGCTACCGCTTGTTAGCCCTTTTCACGACCGATCAAGCTTTTCCATGTCAGCTATCTAAAAACCACAAAACAGTCATCGGTCTTCTCTGCGCACAAAAACGCCTGTTCGTTGTCGAGACAATGGTCACCGTAAAAGACGTTCTTCCATATGAATATACGCAAACCGATCTTACAATGTTATGCGCACAGTGTACCACGACTCAACATTGTGGTGTTCATTACAACGCAAATCGAATACTGAATACGGGCGGGTAGTGTATCGAATTCGGTTGAAATAGCGGGGAGCGAGCGAAGAGCGAAAAAAGACGTGTTGTTCGGTAAACTGGTTTGTCTACCACAACAAAAACAGCCCCGGACAACACGTCATGCCCAAAAGCCTAACGTTGGTCGCGCAAGGAGTCAATTGGCGGAATGGCAATGCCGTTCTGGAGACGTTCCTAGACGAACTCAATGAAGGTTGCCGCCGGCTACTGGAACACAAGCTCAACCAACAGTTGGCCGCCGAAGCCAGCGCCTGGTTGGGCCGGGAGCTGCATCAGCGACGGGCCACGCTGGACAGGCGCGGCGGGCAAGCGCGCTGTCAGCGTTGCGGCTCGCCGCGGCGGCGCGACTTTTCGCGCAACGGCCACCGGCGTCGGCAACTGCAAACACTGCTGGGCGGGGTCGAGGTCTGGTATCCACGGGCGGTCTGTCGTTGCGGCGGCAGTGTGACCTTACCCCTGAAGCTGCTGCAACCGTATCAACGCTTCTGGGACGACATCGACGGCCAAATCGCGCAGTGGGCCGAGTGGGGGATCAGCCTGCGGCAAATGCAAGCCAGTCTGAGCGACACGCTCGCCAGCGCAGTCGGCATACGGCGGCTGAATACCTGTGTTCAAAACCTGCGTCAAGCGACGCGGACGCCGCTGCGGAGTGTCGCGCCGATCTTGCTGCTCGATGCGATCTGGGTGACGGTGCTGCGTCCGACCGGTGAACGACGGCGCGACCGACGCGGCCGACGCGGCCGGTTACGACCGGTCAAGCGCAAGCACAAAGTCCCGCTGCTGGTCGCCCTCGGCGTCTGGCCGAGCGGCCAGTGGGAGGTGTTGGACTGGTTGATCGGCGAGCAGGAGGATTATGCCAGTTGGGAAGCGCTGCTGTTACGCCTGGAAGCACGCGGCGTCTACCGGCAGCGCGGCCTGCAACTGATCGTCCATGACGGCAACAGCGGCTTACGCGCCGCGCTCAAGCAGATCTATCCGCAGGTGCCACAGCAACGCTGTCTGTTTCACAAACTGCGCAACCTCTGGCAGGCGATCACGCTGCCCGAACCGATGGACAAAACCCAGGCGCGCCAGTACAAACGCGCCCTGCTCACCGCCGTGCGCGCCATCTTCTATGCGGCCGACCAGGCCGAAGCCGAGCGGCTGCGCGACCTGTTTTGTTGCCAGTGGGCGACCACCCAACCGGCACTCGTGGCGACCTTGTGTCGCGACTGGGATGAGACCGTGGCCTTTTTCACCGTCCATGCCCGCTTTCCCGACTGGCCGTTGGCGCGCTTACGCACCACCAGCCTGCTCGAACGCGTCAATCGGCTGCTGCGCCGGCTCTTTCGGGCCGCTGGCGCCTTTCACTCCAACGCCGGACTCTGCGCCGCCGCGGCCCGCATTCTCCTGCCCCACCGCGCTGCTTGAGTTTCAACCGAAAAGGATACACTACCTACGGGCGGCATGAAAGCGTCAAAAGTCTTTCCGTGTTATACTTACTGTCAGGTGCACACGTTGTGCGCTCCTCCGGCTCGGCATGAGCCACCCCCTTTCGTTAGCCATTCAAGTTTCCCGCGCTTAGGTTTCCAGGTCAGTTTCGCAAGATGACGACCACGCATCGTTGGCCGCCCGAAGGGGCGTCTTCAGTTCCGCATCTAACCTTTAAGGAGATTCCGATGGCCGACGCACGACCGAATTCATTCAAGTCCTGGCTCTTGGAACAGAGCGCTCGCCAGGATGCCATCGGCGCGTTTGCGCGTTCGTC
>Ga0351856_1224_pt1 | contig 8472 bp, 9 predicted proteins | sample BONcelHFGM3001D8_FD_206798 | JGI IMG/M metagenome (GOLD analysis project Ga0351856, IMG submission 206798) | Enriched cells from coal bed in the Powder River Basin, Montana, United States - BONCAT cells FGM rep2 HSBNCT.FGM.300.1.D8 ... | reverse complement strand
TGTGAGCGCGGGATAATTATCGTTTGTCCGCTGCGACTCAATTGGGTGGGTTATCCTGAACATCGCCACGATTTGACAGGAAGGACGAGCAGGAGAGTTGCTATATCTCTCCTCTATGGCGTTTCCCAAGTCGCCATCCTTGCGATTCACTTATGATCTGGAACTGTTGAACGGTTGGGCGCCAGCGTTCAGAGCGCGATTGTGGCAAGATGTGTTCCAGAGGCTTTGGTTGTCCTCCGATATAGGGAGCTCAAGATGATTCATCGATAAGCTCTGGGGCATTCCCATTCTCAGTAAGGAAACCACGGCCAGCCAGGAAAGGTGTGAGAGAATGGGTTCGCAGGGCCTGGACATAGTATGCCACTGTCCTGTCAGGCAAACAGGGATAGCAGACATGGTGCCATAAGATTTCTTGAAAGTTCAATTTGTTGCCATTCTGATTTGTTCCTGGCGGGGAGCGGTATTATAGTGGCAGGAGGCAAATGTAATAAATCCAAATACTCATGGAGGGAGAATCTCTATGAATCTTGGCTTAAAAATAAGTATTTTGCCTCTGTTGTTTTTGGTAACTTCTCTCTCATTTGCTCAAGAAGAGAAAAAGCTCATAGATCCATCACAATTACCCCGTGAGGCGGCCGAAATCACTAGCTTCGTTCCGAAGGGGTGGAAGATAGAAGAACAGATCATCGGGAAATTGAATAATGACTCTTTGCCGGACTATATATTGAAGCTGGTCGAGGATAAGCCTGCAACGAAAAATAATTTTCCTAACGAACGACAAAGGGCGCTAATAATCCTGCTCGGAGCCAAAGAAGGAAAACTTTCCCTTACAGCCGTCTCAGATAAACTCCTTCAATGCACGACCTGCGGAGGGGCATTTTACGGAGCAATCGAAGCTCCAGCACATATCAAAACCAGAAGAGACGTTCTCGTTGTCCATCAAGATCACGGATCGAGGGATCTCGTGGCTCAGACTTATCGCTTTCGCTACGAGCCGGCAACCGCTAAATTCGCTCTCATCGGCTTTGATTTTACGAGCAGAGATCGTGCCACGGGAAATGAAGCCTCCGAGAGCACGAACTACCTGACTGGAAGGAGGGTCGTCACACGCAAGGATGGCAAAAAGGATACGACTTCCCGGCAAAGCATGTCCCAGGAGAAAGTATACATCGATCAGGTAGATGCCGAAAAGTTCGATGCTGCCGCCGTGAAGCGTTTGTACTTGTAAACCAGGTTTTTCTTCACAGCCGGACGTAAGTGTCATGTAAGTTGATGTTCCGGTTTACAGACGGTCGGGTGAGCGAAATGTTCTTTGGGGCAGCAGCCGAATAATTGTTCATTATGATCAAAGGGTTCATGGAGGGGACTATGAGGCTTTCTGGGATTACCTGCGCAGTATTTTTGGTCCTTCTTGTGTTTCCCGTCCAAGGGGGCACGGGCCAAAATGCGGTGGGGGCATTTTGTCCGGTTGTCGCTCGTGGAGAGTTTGCTGAAGGAGAATCTCCGGAGGTCAAATTCACCGCATATCTGCTGGGAGGGTGGTCAGGAAAAGTGTGGCTCCAGGATAAAGCTGCGGCCTCTTTTGTTCGGGGAGGAGAAAAATACCGCTTCTACAACCTTACCGGCGAGCTGAGCGTTGCGGTCGGCGACCCGCCGTCGGCCTTTGGCGAAGAGGGCGACCCCTGTAATGAAACGTCGGCCGTATTTTTCGCTGCCCCTCCCAAGATCAAGGGCGGCTTTGTGGCGGTGGCCTGTACTTTTAACCCCCTGCCGCGCGCGCCAAAATTATTGAGCACCGAACAGCAGGTGTATAAGGACGCCGCAGCCGCCATCCTCCGGGAGAAAGGAGTCGCCCGCCCCGATGCGCATCTTACTCAGGTGATCCGGGTGGACATGGAGGGCGACGGGTCGGAAGAGGTCCTTGTGAGCGCCACCCACTACGCCGGGGGGTTGAATCCAAAAGCTGACTCGGGGGACTACTCCATGGTTTTTCTAAGGCGGGTGGCGAATGGTAAAGTTGTGACCCGTCTCATCGCCGGAGATTTCTTTCCAAAAGCAATGAAATTCGGGGCGCCGGCGGAGTACCGTATAGGAGCAATTCTGGACCTGAATGGGGACGGCGTCATGGAGATCGTGCTTTTTGGCCGCTACTATGAAGGCGACTGGATCGAGGCTTACCAGGTTGACCGTGAGGAAATTGTCAAAATTTTCTACGCGGGCTGCGGAGCCTGAGGGTGCGTCTCCGGGCTTCGTCCGGGTTGCAGTCTTCTGCCATGGCCCTCGAAAGCCTTTGATTATGCCCGAAGACTACGCGCATTAGCCGACGGCCACGAACTACATCGACTATCTTTTATTGCGACTTGTTGGGGCCGGAATGGGTGCTCTCAAACCCATGCCGTTGCGCTTCCTTTTTCTGTGCCTGGGCAGTTGCAATTTCTCCTCGCGAAATACGCTCAACCTGAAGATAGCTCTCCTCTGTACGTAACAAAATGATGGTTGCTCCATAGAGCATGTTGGACAATTATCTGCCTGTTTATTCTGGTGAAATTGAGAAAGGAGGCAGATATGGTCTCAAATGCTTCATCGAAAGGTACTGACCGTGCGGCGGTGTCGAGCGGTGCAACAGTCTACCGCGGTCAGGGGGGATGGGGAGGAGCGGACTCCCCGGGATCTTCAGGGCATTGGCGCAGTTCCGCTATTGAAGAGACTTCTCCCGGACCGAGCAACCGAAGGGTTTTGGAAGGTTTTCTCGAGCAAATCCTCCAGTGTGACCTTCCCGGCAGGGAGTATTTTGCCAAGTACCTCACCCAGCTTCATCGCCACAATCGGCGGCCGAATACGCTTGAAGTTTATTTTGTGGCGGTGAAGCTCTTCCTGAAATTCATTCAGAAACAAGGGACATCGGATCTTGGCCAGATCAGCAGGCTGAGCCTGGAAGGGTTCGTAGAGCACGAGCAGGATCGCGGCCTGAAGCCGGCAACGGTTTATAGCCATCTCAGCCAGACCAACGCATTCCTGAAGTTTTGCATCGAGTTGGGAGTCGTTGATGAGGCGGTGCTCAAAAAGAGGCTGAGGATCAAGCTGCCGGACTATCTGCCGCGGGCAATAGAGCCGGAAGATGTGAAACGGCTGCTTTCGGTAATCCATCAGTTACGGGATCGGGCGATGATCTTGATGCTGCTGAGGACCGGCATGAGGATTGGTGAGCTTTTAGAGCTTCGTCTGTCCGATCTGGATCTCCTTGATCGCAGGGTTCTCATCCATGTGGCCCAAAAGACCCGAGTGGGACGGGTCGTCTATTTCAGTGATGATGCGGCAGGGGCTCTGTCGGCATAGCTTGAGAAAAGAGAACGGAGCAAGGATGCTCTGTTCTACGCCCAAGGGCGTGAATCCTTGGGCTATGCGGGAGCACGGGCGGTGTTTGTGAAATACCTGAAGCGAGCGGAGCTTTGTGGCAAGGGTTATACACTTCATTGCCTTCGCCACACCTTTGCAAGCGAGCTTCTCAATGCGGGCATGCGGCTCGAGTGCCTCCAGCAGCTTTTGGGACACACCAGCCTGGATGTTACCCGGCGCTATGCGAGGCTTACGGACAAGACCCGCGAGGAGGAGTACTTCAGGGCGATGGGCCTCATAGAAAAGGGGGAAGTCGATGGACATTACCGATTCGATGGTGAGCTTTAGAAGACATCTGAAACGGAAGAACTTCTCCCGGTATACGGTGAGGGATTACATGAGCACGCTCAAGACCTTCGCGCTCTGGCTGGACGTCCCGCCCGAGGAGGTCGACCACGGGAAGATGGTGCGGTTCATCGACTGGCTTTTGGACAAAAACTTGAGCCCCAAGACGATCAACTGCTACCTGGAGAGTATCCGGTCTTTTTATCGGTTCCTCCAGGAGGAAGGGGTCGAGGTGGGCAGTCCGGTAAAGACGGGGGATGCGCTGCGGCTTTCCAAGCCCTTGCCGAGGTTTCTCAAGGATGAACAGGTTGAGCTCTTCTTCGGCAAGATAACAAGCAAGCGGGACCGGGCCATGTTCTATCTCATGCTCCGATGCGGGTTGAGGGTGGAAGAAGTTGCGCATCTCAAGCTGGAGGCCCTCGATCTCAGGCGGGGAAGGATTCTGGTGGCGGCCGGCAAGGGTGCAAAGGGCCGCATGGTCTACATCAGCCCTGATGCTCACCGGGCGCTTACGGATTACCTGTCGCACCGAGCGGGCTCCAAGGAGAAGGCCCTCTTTCTCGTGGAAAAAGGAACATGCAAGGGAAAGCCCCTGTCCGTGCGCGGGATACAGAAAAGGATGGAGCACTATGCGAAAAAGTCCGGTGTCCAAGCCTGCTGTCATCAGCTTCGGCACACGATGGCAACCCAGCTGCTCAATGCCGATGCGGACATCACAGTAGTCCAGGATCTTCTGGGTCACAACCGGATAGGGACGACCCAGAGATACTGCCGGGTTTCGAATCCCAAGGTCCAACGGGACTACCAAAAGGCGATCGAGGTGGTTATGAAAAGAACGTCGCCTGGCGAGTCGGTGAGCTCGTGAATGGGAGAGTCCTCGGGGGCTCTGCCCCCGAACCCCCGGAGTTTATCGCTTTAAGGGGAATCAAAAGGGGCAGGGGAAAAAGAAAGGCAGAGTCATAAGACCCTGCCCCTCCGTCATCCCCCCACCTCGGCGCTCGAGTTGCTCTCCAGCATTGCTCTATCCTCCGGGTGGGCAAATACAATATAAGGCGCAAGGCTCGATTGTGAAAGGAGACAGAGAGAGGGCTTGGACCTGCTGATACGTCGGAAAAGCAGAAATGGCCCAAACACGCATTAACACGGCAACTTCACTGGAAAAATCGGCACTTGTTACGTACAGCTCTCCTCTGTCGCGTTTTCCAAGTCGCCACTCTGGCGATTCTCAAATGATCCGCGAATATTGAACGGCCGGGCGCCCCTCAGAACACCACATTGGCAAGGAGGGTGGACTTTCGCTGAGTCCGGGCAGATAGGGACTTCGAAGGAGGAAGGATTGAGGAAAAGATTCAAGAAGAAAAAGCGGTCCTGTCCTTTTTGCAGGCCGCACAAAATGAGGCTCGTGAATCGTTGAAAAAGCAAGGACGAAGCCGCATTGCAGGACGGGGAAAAGGCTAAAAACCAAATCTAAGAGAGGACTAAATGCAATTTATTTTGGGTGTATGGGTTGGAACTTTCATTGGATTGGTTAAAGTGCCTTTTCGCGCAGCTTTGGCCAAAACGACTGAAGCTCAACAAGACCACCCTTCAAAACAAGGAGCACAAAGCTAATGGTAATAGCCGTCTTGCAATCTGGATGGCTGACAAACCCAAGCAACAAAGGAGCCGTGCCGTATGAGGAAATTTCTCAAAAGGCTTACGGCCTTTGCCATCTGCGTGTTTGCCGCGCTACCAGCGAATGCAGCATCACCGCAAAATTTCCATCAGGTAAAGGTCACCGCCTACGCAGCCGTCCCTCGATGTACTAAGCGCGTAAATCCAACTATCACCGCATCAGAGCACCGGATCACCCCGAAAGACCATTATCGTCTGGTCGCCCTCTCACCGGACTTGGCCAAACGCTATCAATTCGGGGACCGGTTCCGCTTAGAAATCGACGGGGCAACGTATATCGTCGAGTATCAAGACAAGATGCCAGTTCAGCATCGAAAAAAAATCGACTTCTTGCTTCCGTCCGTCTCGGCTTGTTTTGAGTTCGGTAAAAAAGTAGGGAAGCTTCAACTAATCGGGAGGGATAAATGAACCATGCCTATCCGGATGTTGCACAACAGCCAATTCCGGTTCAGCCACCCGGACTGAATTAGCGCAAACTGCCAAGCAATGATGACACACCCGTGTCCGCCGGAAGGCTGTGGACGCGAGCTGGACGGCAGATGCGGGCCAAGGATGGGGCGCTTCTACCTCAGACCTTTCGGCCACGATCATCTTGGGGTGTAGGCCGCGCGCCCCTTGCGTCGCACAGCCCCCGTTGCGGAGGGTGTTGTGCAACATCCGGATAGGCATGGTTTCATCTGGGCGGTGCTTTCGCTGTGCAGTTCAAAGATCAGTGACTCAATCTCATCACACACCGGACCGAATATTTCGCAAATCTTCTCTGCCTGATAGCTTAAATTCACGAGGAGACCTCCTTGAGTTATGGGTTGACAACTTACAATCCCATAACTGAGGCCCAAAGTTCAGTACATTGATATCAAAGAGAAAAAACCTCAAGAACACCTCCCGCCGGTCGTCGTTCTAAAAGAGCCGCACCCTTTTCCAAATGCCTTTTCGGTCGTCACCAATGCCTTTCCCGTGAACCCCGTCCAATATTTAAGAAATTGCACATTATTCCTTTCAGGAATTCGACAAATATTCCGACTTCTAAATCATTCATTGGCCAAGTATCACGTACGGGATCGGCAATAGTAAGGAGGAGAGGCAAATTATGAGTGAGCAAACCAAGGTTAGAACCAAGCCGCGCAAAGAACGACAGAGCGGGAAGGAAAATACCTAATCTTCTCCCTGGACCAGGAGGAATATGGAATCGGCATCCTCAAGGTCAAGGAAATCATTGGGATTATGCGTGTGACCCCTGTTCCGCAAACACCGGAACACGTGAAAGGCGTCATTAACCTGAGGGGAAAAGTAATTCCGGTAATCGACCTTCGCGCCCGGTTCGGGATGGGCAGGATCGACTACACTGACCGAACCTGCATCGTGGTGGTTGAGACCGATTCGGGCACTGGGAAACTGCATATGGGAATCGTTGTGGATTCAGTTTCTGAGGTCCTGAATATGAAGGGCGCCGATATCGTGGACACACCGGCTTTCGGGACCACCCTCAATACCGACTACATTATCGGTATGGCCGAAGCGGGCGGGAGCGTAAAAATCCTTCTTGAAATAGACCGTGTGCTCGGCACGGATGAACTGGACTTACTGCAAGAAGTAGCATGATCGGAATCAGGCGCGGGGAACCGACGGCCAAGTAGCTGGAAGCGCACTTTGAATACGATGGTACGTTTGACATTTAATCGCATAATCCCAAAAGGAGAAATTGATGAAGATTACAAACTGGACCATCGGAAGGCGCCTGGTTATGAGTTTTGGCGTCATACTGGCTCTGTTGGCCGGAGTCGGAGGGGTAGGATACTGGAGCGCCCACATGATTTCCGAGGCGGCAATAAGTCAGTTTGAGATAATGCTGAAGACCGACGCGGCGATTGCCGAGCATTCCGCTAGGGCCAGGGCCAATGTATTGGGACTGAGGCGGGGTGAGAAGGACATCTTTCTCAACATCAAATCCAGAGAAGCAATTACGAAGTACATGGGGGACTGGAAAACACAAAAGGAACATCTGTTGGCCAGACTTGACGATTTAGAAAAGGCCGCCACCCTGGAAAAAGACAAAGATAACACTTATAAGGCCTCAACCTGTCAATAGGCAAAACTTCTCCACCACGAAAAGATCATTCTTTTTTTTCGTTGGTTTCGCGTCTGGTTGGCAGACACTTCCGAACGGGAAAACGCTTTTGGTTTTTCCGTTCGGCCATCTTTGAGAATGCTCTCGGTAAATGATGGACTGATTCTCATGGTTACTGAGGGTTTCTGAAGAGCGACAGGGTGGCATGCGTGCCCGTGATCAGCTTTCGGTCGTGTGTTTCCGCCCGGTCCTTCGTGTTTTCGATCAAACCATCCCTCCTGACTTATCGCAGAGTGTCGGGTATCTACAGTCGGCAGAAGCCTACGAACAGAAAGAGCCTGGAGCATGAGGTAGTTGCATGGGTGAGGCTATGCGCATGGTGTGTCGGCGCTTTCCGGGAGCAGAAGAAGGCGGGTTCAAGGAAAAAGGAATGCATCGCGGACCAGGGCTGCCAGGTCGGCATCCGAGAGGTCCTCGGGCTCTTTTTCCGGAGGAGGCTGGAGGATGTGCACCGTCGTTTGTCGGGTTAGAGCCCTGGCGATGGCTCTTGCGGCGGTGTATCCGGCCTGGTCGCCGTCCAAGAGGAGAAGGACGGCTGGCGCCGGTGAAAGCCAGTCGAGCTGTGTTTGGGTGATGGTGGTGCCGAGGAGGGCCACTACACCGGGGATTCCTGCCTGGGTAAGTCGCATTGCGGCCCAGGGGCATTCGACAAGGACGATTCCTCGGTGTGCATGGGCAAGAGCGCGGTGAGCATTATAGAGGATCTGGCCCTTTGGGAAACGGGTGGGAAAGCGCCACTTGCCCCATCGGGAGATAGCGTCTGAGTCGAGGCGTCGGCCGCAGTAGCCGATCGGATGCCCCTGCATGTCGTGGAGACGCACGGCGACGGTTCCTTTAAGAAGGGTGCTTTTGGGATCGGGCAGTCCGGCCTCGAATCGCGAGGCCGTTTCCACCTTGATGCCTTTGTTGTCCTGGAGAAAAGGAGCCCGGGGATTGAGGGGGATCTGACGCCGAAACGGCCGAAAGGGGGTTTTTGCGGTTGCCCCGTT
>Ga0351856_1221_pt1 | contig 8707 bp, 7 predicted proteins | sample BONcelHFGM3001D8_FD_206798 | JGI IMG/M metagenome (GOLD analysis project Ga0351856, IMG submission 206798) | Enriched cells from coal bed in the Powder River Basin, Montana, United States - BONCAT cells FGM rep2 HSBNCT.FGM.300.1.D8 ... | reverse complement strand
CTGGCAAATTGTTAGAACGGTGTTGTCATCCTCGCGTCACGCGTTACGCGTTACGCGTCACGATATAGACTGTAAATGACACCCCATTATAATAAGGAGATAATAAACAGAACATGAAATTCGGTCTTTATCAGGCAAAAGAAGAACTTCCTCTGCTGCCTTTATATGATTTTGAAGCGCCCCCTCTCGGGCTCTTATATATTGCTTCCTATCTTGAAAAATATCTTTCTTTTACAGACTTTATACTGGAAGTGGATAATATAGAAAATCTCATAGACAAAAAACCTGATATAATAGGCATATCCTCCCTTAGTGTATATTTTGACAGAGCTGTAAGAGATGCAGAAAAAATAAAGAATAATCTGAATATTCCCGTCATAGCAGGAGGGCCTCATATAACAATACTTCCTCATATACTTCCTTCAGTATTTGACATAGGTGTTACTGGAGAGGGTGAAGAAACAATACTTCAGCTCATAAAATTATTCCTTCAAGATGGAAATTTCAGAGAAGAAAAACTCCGACATATAAGTGGTATTGTTTATCATGGAAAGAAAGGTATTGCAGTTAACCCTGAGAGAGAACTCATAGAAAACATGGATTTAATACCTTTTCCGAAGAGAGAACTTTTTTATCCCATGGAGCCTACTCCAACTCTTCTTACCTCCAGGGGATGCCCCTATAAATGCACCTTCTGTTCACCTTCCCGTTACTGGAAAAAATTCAGATCTTTTTCTTCCGATTATGTAAAAAAAGAATTAAGCCATATGGTAGAAAATCTCGAAGGCATACCTGTCATTACAGTGGCAGATGATACTTTTGTCATAAATTCGGAAAGATTTAATGATATATATAATTTTATACTGGAAAATAAAATAAATGAAAAAGTGGAATTTCATGTGAATATTAAAGCAAATTCCTTTACGGAAGAAGTCTGTAAGAAATTAAAAGATATAAATGTGAGTAAAATATATTACGGAGCAGAGTCAGGCTCTCAGAGGATTCTGGATTATTATCAGAAAGGTCAGACTGTTGAGGACAATCAGAGGGTTTTAGATCTGTCAGGGAAATATTCCATAGATGTTACCGCCTCATTTATAACAGGAGCTCCTGTGGAAACAGTAAAAGATATGGAAATGACCTATAAATTTATATATAAAAATAGAGACAATATGTTAAACTGTGCAGTCATACCTTTATTACCTCTTCCGGGAACTGTTTTCTGGGATATTGCCATGAAGAAAGGTCTTATATCTGAAAAAGGAGAGCATATCAAATCTGACGGTAATTTTGTATATATGTGTGAACATATGACTGAAGGTGAATTCTCTTCTTATATGGAGAAATTTTCTCTTCTTATAAGGGATAAGGTGAAGAAAAATATTACCCTTGGAGAAAGGTTACTCCTGGAATTAAGAGAAATAGAAAGTTAAATATGTCTGATATTCTTTTAATCGAAGCAGATGAATATAGAGAACTTGTCATTCCTGGCATTGAAAAATCGACTCCCCTTGATATTGTACACCCATTGGGACTTATGACCCTTGCTGCAATTCTGAGAGAAAAAGATAAAAATAGAAATATAAAAATCCTGGATACAAGGCTCCTCAAAAGAGATTATTCCACATTGCCTGATCTCATTAAAAAAATCAATCCCTTTATAACTGGCGTCCGTCTTGTTTCCAGAGCCATGCCTTTTGCGAAAGATCTTATAAAAAAAATAAAAGAATTGTGTCCCATGACTCATATTATAGCAGGAGGGCCCCATGTAACGGCATGTAAAGAAAAAATTCTTTCAAATGAACATATAGAAGCAGGTGTCTATGGAGAAGGGGATATAACTTTTCCTCTCCTTGTGGAAAGACTGGAAAATAACAGTGATTACAGAGACCTTGATGGTATTATATACAGAGATAAAGGCAGATCCCTTGTGAATCGTCCGAGAGAATTTGTAGAAAATCTGGATGAAATTCCTTTTCCTGCGTGGGATCTGATTGACAGAGAAACTTATTTTGATTTTATGTATAATCCTCACTCACCGATTTATTTCAATGTAAGACGTCAAATTGCATCTATATTTACCTCAAGAGGCTGCCCTTTTTCCTGTAACTTCTGCCATAATATCTTCGGTAAGAAGGTGCGCTTTCAGAGTCCTGAAAAAACCTTTTTTGAAATAAAAAAACTTTATGAAGAATTCGGCATGAGACAGTTTCATATATGGGATGATATATTCAATATAAATAAAGAAAGGGTTCGTAAAATCTGTGATATGGTAATAGAAGAAGGTCTCGATATTAATTTCACTTTCCCGAACGGCCTTCGGGGAGATATTATAGATAAAGAACTTGTAGTTAAACTTAAAGCAGCAGGAACTGCTGTTATTACCTATGCTGTAGAGACAGGATCAAAAAGACTTCAAAAAGCTACAGGTAAGAATATAGATCTGAAAAAACTTAAGGAAGCAATTCATTTCACATCATCTCTCGGCATAATAGTGAGAGTCTTCATAATACTTGGCTTTCCCGGTGAGACAGAAGAAGAAATGAAAGAAACCCTCGGATATATTATGGATCGTGCCATAGATACTGCAGTATTTCAGGTTCTAAATCCTTTTGAAGGTACCGGTATATATGAGGAAGTAAAAAAAGAAGGCATAGATCCTTCCTCTTTTCAGGAAAAATATGATTATATTTCTCCTAATTTCAGTTCTTCTTCCATGGTTTCTTCTGAAAAATTAAAAGAAATTTATTATAATGGAGTAGCAGGATTTTTCACTATGGAAAGAGTAAATAGATCCTATAATAAATGGATAAAAATTCACAGATATGAAAAATAAATTTTACTTGTCGTGAAGTCTGTATAAACCTGTATTTACATCTGTTTTACAGGAGATTTGTAGAAAATCTGAAAAACTTTGGCAAAAAAATTGCACGTAAATAAAGTAAAATAGCGAAGGGTGATTATATAATTATAGTGCTTCATTTATTACGATTTCCTATAATGGCCGGCTAAATGAAGTCTCTAAAAAAGCTCTGAAAGGGAGTGTTTTAATGACTCTGGAAGAAAGAAATAAAATGGCTCTTGAGAAATTCATGGAATACAGGAGAAAAAAAGAGGAAGAAAAAAAAGAAGACGATAGTGTTTTATCAGGTGAAGGAGAAAAGTCTGTTCAAAGTCCTTCCTGTCCGAAACATAACTCCATTGATCTTGATATTTTATACCATAGATTATAAATATTCATAACGAGTGATTTATAACGAGTCACTCGTTATGAAAACCTTTAAAAAGAAAGAGAATTTTTTTATCATGATTCTCTTCTTTTTTTAGAATTTCTTCCCTGTATTTATCTATAATTCCATCTATAGCTTCTGTAGTTTCAGTCAGATCCCCTCTGTAATCATGGAAAGATACAACACCTTCCGGCACAGTATTATTCCAGGCAAGTTTAAAATCATTCCACAGATAAAAAGAAGAGTGATTCCCGTCTATAAAAGTAAAAAAGAATTTTTCTTCCTGAGAAAATTTTAAATCTTTAGAATCTTTATGAATGACTTTAATATTGCTAAAACCTTCAATTATTTTATAAAATATATGTTTCTGTTTTTTTCCCTGAAGAATAAAATTATATATGTCTTTCATAGAGTATCCTTCTGTATTTACTGTGACATCAAAATCCGGTTCAAATATATCTACAGTATAAACAGTTCTTCCATGTTTCATAGAAGATGCAGCCAGCTTGACAGTGCCTCCTCCAAGAAAAGAACCTATCTCCAGAATATGTCCTTCCAGTCTGTAAAGATTATGTTTCTCTATAAAATCTATGAGAATTTCATAACCGACAAGATCAAAATTGTACATTTTTGTATCCTTACTGTGAAATGTTTCACGTGAAACTTTATTCTTTTCGTGACGCGTAACGCGTAACGCGTGACGGGAGAAAGGAGACTATTAATTAAATTCGATTCCTTATCTATTTTTTTATTATATACACAGGCAAATAGGAAAGCAAGATCTCTGTTAAATTATTTAAAGGGAAAAATGATAGACATGGAGAAATTAATTACAAAAATATTCTACAATTTACGCGTCACCCGTCACGCGTCACGATTTCACGAATTATTATGCCAGAAATAATTACAGGTTTCGGAAGAATAATAGCTGCAGAATATTCCTCATGCGGCAAATATCTTGCTTTTGCCGGAGGGAGAGGTATTTTTATTTATCTCACAGAAGACTATTCCCTTTATAAAATACTGCTTTCCACAGGTACTGTAAAAAAAATCAACTTCAGCCATGACAGCAATAAAATACTCTCTATCGATAGAGATAATAAACTCATTATGTGGGATATCCCTACCGGCACAGTAATAAAAGAAATAATAGAAGATTTCTCTGTAACGTCTATCTCTATAAGTTCATGTGGAAAAATCTATGCCTCCGGGGGAGAGCATGGAGAATTAATCATAAGAGAAATTGAAAATTTTAAGATGCTCCATGTCATAGAAGGTCATGAAAAAAGAATTAATTCTATCTGTTTTAAAGACAGGTTTTTAGCCACAGGAAGTTCGGATAAAAGAGTAAAACTATGGGAAGTAAAAGATGAAGAAATTAAGGAATTACTTACCCTGGAAGGACACAGTGATGAAGTCCTCTCACTTGCCGTAAGACCTCTAAGTAACGAATTACTCTCAGGAGGGGAAGACGGTTTATTGAATTTCTGGTCTGTTCCTGATGGTAGTCTCATAAAAACAATCAAAAGAGAACATGGAATAACTGCTATTGATTTCGATAAAAGGGGAGAAATACTCTTTTTTGTTTCCAGCCCCAGGTATTACGGTAATTTTTCCGATGATATTATAGAAATATACAGTCTTAAAGAAGATAATTTTTTACAGAAAATAAAGGAACATTTCGAAGGAGTCGTTTCCCTGTCAGTAAGGCCTGATAATATGGATGTTGCTGCAGGAGGATTTAATGAAATACTTGGAGTCTGGCGTAAAGAAGAATTTTATTTTCTTTACAGAAAAATTAAAAGACATTCAGGGATAATTAATATCATAAAACATGCCGGAGAAGAAATACTATCTGTAAGTTCTGACGGGACAGTAATGTTCTGGAACAGTTCAACAGGTGAGCTTCTGAGGAAGATAGAAATAAAAGGGGAAACCTTACAGGCTGTTGAATATTCATCATCTTTACTTGCTATGAGTATAAAAAGTAAATTTAACTTTGAAGTCTTTAAAGATAAAGGTATAAGGTTATGGGATCTTAAAACTAATGAAGAGATCTGCAGTCTTACAGGTCATAAAGATGATGTAATGGCTCTTGCCTTTAATAAAACTGGCACACTGCTTGCTTCAGGCGGAAAAGACGGAATAGTAAGGATATGGACTCTGGAAAATATAAATAATTCTTTTTCCCCTGGAACACAGGAAAAATCAGTTAATGCTCTGTGTTTTAACAGTGATGGAACACTTCTTCTGTCAGGAGGGTCTGACGGAAAGATATATTTATGGGACATAGAAAAAAAAAGGCAGATAAATATCCTGTCAGGTCATGAAGGAGGGATAACATCTATAGTTTTTTCTCCTGAAGAGAATAAAATAATCTCAGGGAGTTATGACGGGAAAGTGAAGATCTGGTCAGAAGAAAATATTGTAACCATTGAGACAGAATGGTCTGTAAGACATTTAAATGTCAGCCCTGACGGAACATATCTTTCTATTACGACAAACAATGGCCTTATAGAGATATGGAATCTGAAAGAATTGAAATTACTTAAAAAAATCAGATTCCCTGAATATTATCAGTGCCTGTCATCTGTAAGTTTTAAAGAAGATGGTATGGAAATTGCAGATTACTGTGATGAGATGATAAAGATAGTGAAAAGTGAAAAGTGAGTAGTGAAAAGTGAGTAGGGGCGAACCTTGTGTTCACCCGGTGGTGAGTAGGGGCGTTTAATTAAACGCCCTTGAACGACAGGCATCACGCATCACGCATCAAGATTTAATTAAAGAGTATAGGAATTTTCATTTTTTAAGGGTTAAGGGTTATGGGTTTCGGGTGTTGGGTGTTGGGTTAAAAACCCAAAACCCAAAACCTAAAACCCAACACCCATAATTAATCTCACATTACAGGAAGGATTTTCAAAATAAACTGTAGAATATTAGCTTCATAAAATATCAGTGAAGTCTATACTGAAAAGTCATAAATTTTTAGGAGAGGGTGATCTTCTTGTTAAACCGTTCTATCAGTGTCTTTATTTTAGCAGTTATAATTATCAGTACTTTCACCATTGCAAAATCAGGGGACTGTGTAGTTTATGTAAATAACAAGCCTTTTACCGGCAGTATAACAGTTTCCAGAGATGTAGTTATGGTAAGTGTTCAGGAACTTTCTCAGATGCTTGATTTCGGATTTTCATACAATGAACTGACAAATTGTCTTAAAATCAATGATACTGTTTATGCAGGGATAAAATCTTATAATAACGGCAGACTTTATGTTTCCCTTGGTGATGTTGCATCTATGCTGGGAGCAAGATACAGTTTTGATCAGAGAGCAGGCAATGCAACTATTCAAACCTTCCATGTCAAACTTGTACCTCAGACGACAGCAGCTCCTGTTTCTGCCACTCCGACACCTGCAGCTTCAAAAGGTGATGAGGTAAAGGTTCAGGGACTCAGAGAACTGACAGAGTATGAACTTGTAGGGAAAGAACAGTTTGGTATTTCCACAGTAGGTTTAACCGGTAATGTAGAGAATACTGCAAAAGTAACAGCAAATAATGTTGTTATAAGTGTTTTTGTAAAAGACGGTACAGGTGAATTGCAGGAAACTCTCACAAAGGATATGGGTTCACTTAAAGCAGGAGAAACAAAGAGTTTCGAGCTTTTCTTCAGGGATGGCTCCATATTCTATGATACCACAAATCCTGCCATTGTCTACAGGGGAATTAACTGGGTATATGATAATAAAGTAGATTTTAAGCTTGAAGAGCCTGCTGCAACTCCTGCACCAGATGCCAGTCCTGCCAGTAAGTAATCGTAACGCGTGACGCGTAACGCGTTACGCGTCACGATTTGCCAGTTAATTCAACTTGACCACAGGCTGTTCCTTATAAAGAATCTTATTTATTTTTAAATCCACCACTGTAATTCTGAGAAGACGGTTCTCGTCAATACTGAAAGATACGGAAATCCTTTTTTCTCCTCCTCTGGCAGGAGGCTCTAATTTTATAAAAGTAGGATTCTTTTCATTTACAAGTACTTTATCTTCATCACCGCTGACATTTGTAATTATTATTTCATATTTATCTGCATCAGAATTATAAATCATCTCATTTTTCATTTTCTGAGAATTATGTCCCCTTGCTTCAAAGATCATGAGTTCTACTTCTTTCTGCCCGGGTACTGCTGCATCTATTTTAAATTTTGCCACATCAGAAACAGGATATTTTGTCCCTCTCGGTATAAAAGGCTCATATCCGTACCTGCCGCTGTAACGATCATCTGACCATATCCAGTGTTTCAGACAGTAATCATGTTTTATATAATCATCCAGTATTTTACCTGCACCATAACGGCATGCACCTTTTACGACAGCATCAAAAGGTCTGTAAGATTTTATTTTATCAGGGAATTTTTCGTTAAGTAATTTTTTTACAGATGGTATGAGGCTTGAACCTCCGATCATAAGAACATGCTTTATGTCTCTTCTTCTTATACCTCTGAGAGCTGCTTCTTCAAGTGAGTCGTCCAGAATTTCCTGAATGATATTGAATAAATTATTTTTTATCAGAATTTCTTCGAATTTCTCTCTTGTATAGTCTGCAGAAATCAGCGTGCCTTTCAGATCGTCAAATACTGACAGACATGCTTCTTTATTAAAGGAAAGGTCTATTTTTATTTCTTCAACAGTCTGTCTGAGATGATTGATTATATGCTGTACTTCTCCAATAGAAAGCTCATTCTGTTCTAAGAGATCTTCCATTATCCATGTGTCTATATCTATTCCTCCTATGCCTGCCCCTCCTTTCCCTACTACTACCGATTTCCTGTCCCTGCTTCCTGAAAGTTCAACCTTTACGACAGACACATCGAGAGTTCCACCTCCGAAATCAAAAACCATAATTATATCTCCATCTTCTACGCCTGCATCATAGCCAAAGGCGCAGGCAGAAGGTTCATCAATTACCCTGTAATAATCTATATTGAATTTAACACATAATTCCCCTATCCACTCCTGATAATGTTGAAAAGCATCTACAGGTAAAGTAAAAATTATCTCCTGAATTTTATCTCCCACGATTTTACTTGCCCTTGAAATTATTTCTGATATAAAATATTCCCCGCTGTCATAAAAAGAAATCTTTTTCCCTCCCACGTCCCTTGGCAGAGGTTTTCTTTTCATAATATATCTCTTAATATCCCGAAATGTGCCATTGGAAAATTCTTTGCCTCTATCAAAAACTTCCTGTCCAACAAGTATATTATTTCCGTCAAAATTTATTATTGATGGTATACAGTAAATATCCGGGGCAGCATGTTCCGACGGATTTTTGTATTTTCTGGCCATACCTTCGATTTTTATCAATTCTTCTTTTTCCAGTGTTTCATTCCACAGAGCAATTGTTGTATTTGAAGTGCCAAAATCAATTGCTATTTTTTTACCCATTATAGATTCCTTTCCAGTTTATAAATGGTGA
>Ga0351856_1218_pt1 | contig 8863 bp, 5 predicted proteins | sample BONcelHFGM3001D8_FD_206798 | JGI IMG/M metagenome (GOLD analysis project Ga0351856, IMG submission 206798) | Enriched cells from coal bed in the Powder River Basin, Montana, United States - BONCAT cells FGM rep2 HSBNCT.FGM.300.1.D8 ... | reverse complement strand
TTTTAAACATAAAATAAATATATGTCCTGAAAAAATCTTATAATACATCAAGGAGCAGAACTTGAAAATTTGTCATATAATTCACTGATAATATAACATAGTTCTGCTTATATATGTATAACTTTTGTAAATTCTTTCTGATTTATTTAGAAGGATTTTCTACAATCAAATTGAAGTATATTTATTACTTACTAACAGAATCATAAGGAGATCTTTATGGCGACCTATTGTCCTACATGTGGGAATTCAAATCCTGATGATGCAAAAAAATGCCATATATGTGACACAGCTTTAACAAGATTTGCCAGTGACGGAGCCCTGGCATCAGGAACATTAATTCATTACAGATATCGTATTACAAAACTCATTAAAGCAGGTGGAATGGGTGCAGTATATCTTGCAAAAGATATAAAGAAAAATGTGGTTAAAGCAGTAAAAGAATTATTTAAACAATTTTCACCTCAGGAAGAACAATATGTAGTACAGCGTTTTAAAGAAGAAGCAGAAATACTTGCAAGATTAAAACACCCGAATATGCCAAAAGTAAGTGACTATTTTCACGATTATGACAGATACTACATTGTTATGGACTATGTCCAGGGAGAAGATCTTGAATCAGTTCTGGATGCAGAAGGAGATCCAGGGCTTCCGGAAGCAGATGTTGTAGATATTGCAATACAGGTATCAGGTATTCTGGATTATCTGCACAACCAAAAACCTACTATTCTTTACAGAGATTTAAAACCTTCAAATATAATGCTTCAGTATGAAGATGGCAGGGCCATGCTTATCGATTTCGGTCTTGCCAGAACTGTTCAGCCAGGCAGTGAAAGAGGTAAAACAGCTATAGGCACAGAGGGTTATTCTCCTCCGGAACAGTATATGGGAAATCCGGAAGTCAGAAGTGATATTTATGCCCTTGGAGCTACAATGCACCATCTTTTAACAGGTGAATTTCCTGCTGTACCATTTCAGTTCAGTTATGTAAGAGATTTAAATCCTGATATATCTGAAGAAATAGAAGCAATAGTAATGAAAGCTGTTGAAATAGAAGCAAAAGATAGATTTTCTTCAGCAAAAGAAATGCAGGAAGCAATACTTGAAGTCTATCCTGATGGAATTAAAAGGCTTGAATTTCTTAAAACTATAAATCTGGAAGAAGAAGAGGCAGGAGAAGAAGAGACAGAAGTTATACATGTATCAGATAAAAAAGACAGTAAAATAGTAGAATTTATAGAAGAAGAGGAAGAAGAACCTCCTGTTCCTTCCCGACAGGTTCCACAGAAAATGTCCATTCCTGTTAATAAAATGTCGCATGATGTCATAAAAGTTACTGCACAGGCAGTTGAAAAACCTGCTGCTGCAAAACCTGTTCTTCAGGCTGGGAAACCTGCTGCCGGGAAGCCAGCTCTTCAGGTTGGGAAACCTGCTGTTGAAAAGTCCGGTATTCAAATTAAAGAAAATAAATTCATGTCTCTCATAAAACAGCTTGAGAGTAATAATATTTCAGAAAGAATAAATGCCATAGAGGAACTTGGAGAATTGAAAGATAGAAGAGCAATTTCCTTTTTAATGGAATTGCTGGAATATAATGAGCAAAATACAACAAGAGCTATAATAAAATCTATGGGAAAAATAAAAGATACCTCTACTGTACCTTTGCTCATAAAACACCTGTCTTCCAGTGATCCTATAGTCAAACAGTATGCAGCTATGGCTCTTGGAGAAATAAATGATATAAGTGCTTTAAATCCTCTCATAAAATCACTGAACGACCAGGATGGAGGTGTGAGAGCAAGTTCGGCTTATGCCCTTGGTAATCTTGGAAAAAAAGAAGCAATAGAACATCTTATCAATCTTTATATAGAGGATACAGACCCTGAGGTTCGTATACGTTCAGCAGAATCAATAGCTCAAATAGACGGGAGAGATCTGTCTTCTCTTATTGAAATAGCGGAAGAAGAAGAAGAAGACAATACGAGAAAAGATGTAATATTAATGTACTTCTCAGGTTATGTTACTAAAATTTCTTCCCATAAAGCTGTACAGGTTCCTGCTAAATATATCAAATATGTAAATATGCTTGACAGTAAAGATCAATCAATGAGACTTGATGGTATAAATCTTCTTGCCAGGGCAGGAGATCTGCAGGCTGCCAGTATACTGGTAAACTATATTAATGACTCAGATGAGGCAATAGCTATCGATTCTCTGAAAGCAGTTGTCAGCCTGAAACAGGATGATACACTCGAAGCTATTATAAAATTACTGGATACTCAAAGACCTATATTAAGACAATGGGCAGTATGGGGTACAGGAGAATTTCGTGATAAAAAAGCTTCAAATGCTCTTTTAAAACTATTAAACCACAATGATCCCGGCACAAGGGCAACTGCTGCATATGCACTTGGTAATATTGGAGATAATAAAGCTGTCCCCTCTCTTGTTCAGGTCATAATAGAAGACAGTGATACAGATGTAAGAAAAAATGCAGCAGAATCCATATTACAGTTGAAAGAAAATTTAAATATACCAGGTTTTGTAGATATGGCAATAGATGGAAATATTGAAAAAAGAAAATCCTTTATCATGAAATATTTTGCAGAAGAAACTCACGATGAAAGAGAAGAAAATTTCGATGACATTAATAAATATTTATCAGATTTACAGAGCAAAAATCCAAGGGCAAGAGCTGATGCATGCAGGTCACTTGGCAATATTAAATTACCTGACTCAGTCCCCTATCTTATAGAAACTCTTAAAGATGAAGACGAAAATGTCTGTCGTGCAGCAGGTTATGCCCTGGCACGTTATGAAGAAGCAGTAGATCCTTTAATTTCTCTGCTATATGATGCCAATGAACATGCACTTCAAATGGCAATATGGGTTTTAGGTGAATTAAAAGCCACAAAAGCTGTCTTTGAAATTATAAATATGCTGGAACATGAACTACCTGATATAAGGCAGAATGCTGCCTATGCACTTGGAAATATAGGAGATAGAAAAGCTATAGAACCTCTTATAAAATGTATAAGTAAAGATGATAATAAAGATGTGAGAATATATGCTGCGGAATCTTTAAAAAAGATAGATAACACTAAAAATATTGAGAAAATTATAAAAGTTGCAAAATCAGATGATGAATTATTGAGAAAAAATATAATAAAAACAGTATATCCCGGAGGAACATCAGAAACATCTGATGACAGGTCTGACTATAGAGAAGATGAAATATTCCCGGAAGCAGAAACCCTTAATGACAGAAATCCTGATATGAGGAAAGATGCTTTGCTCGTGATGGCAGAAAAATATAAGGCCAGGGCTCTCTCAATTATCATAACAAAGCTCACAGATCCGGATGAAACTGTGAGGGATGTCGCTATAAGAGCTATTGTTGAAATAAATGACCCGGTAGTAGTTGATAATCTGATAGAATGTTTAAGGGATCCCTCTCCTCTTGTTCAACAGCGAGCCGCATGGGGCCTGGGGGAATTCAAAGACAGAAAGGCACTGGTCGGATTACTTGGCCTTCTGGGAAGCAGGGACGGAGCAGTAAGAGCTACAGCAGCCTACGCGCTTGGCAATCTGGAAGATGGAAGATCTGTTGAGCATTTATGTACTACCATGTTAAATGATGTTGACCCTGATGTAAGGAAATACTCGGCAGAATCTCTCGGCCAGATCGGTGATAAAAGGGCTTCAAATGCACTGCTTCTGGCTCTTAAAAAAGAACAGGATCTCGAAGTCCGTAAAATCATATCAAAGGTATTCAGTGCATTAAAATTTAAAAAATAATAAATACTTATCTATAAAATTAATAAATGGAAGGGAGTCAGAACATGGCAGGAAAATTCTGCGGAAAATGTGGTGCCAGACATGATGGCACAGGAAAATTCTGTGGTGTCTGTGGCGGTCCTGTAGCAGACTCTGTCATAGATAAATCTCAGCAGTCAAATTTTGTCCAGCCATATTTACCTTCAGCACCAGGGCCGCTTTTAAATGCAAAAAGCCATCTGAAAATTAATCTGGAAGGAACCTTTAAAGGTGAAACCTATAAAATAATAGGCAGGATAAAATATTCTGTTTATGATAGAGACGATAAAAGAAGCTATCTCTGGGATGAATGGCTTTTACTCTCTCAGTACGGCCGTCAACTGTGGCTTTCAGAAGATGAGTGGAAATTTCAACTTGCAAGTGCTTTCACCCCTAAAACACCATTCGACCCGAACATTGCACCCAATCCTGTCATGCTTGACGATCAGGCCAGATATATACTGGAAAAAGGGAAAGCCAGAATAGAGCACTATGAAGGAGAATTGAACTATAAACCTGATACAGGGGAAGAAATAAACTTTCTGGATCTGTCAGACGGATATAGTGTGGAATGGAATGAAGAAGAAATAAAATTCTTTAAAAGTGACACAATTGTCGTGGAAGAAGTCTATAAAGCCTTCAACCTGAATCCCAATTTAATTCCCGTAGAAGCATATCAAAATAAAGTTCAATATGAAGATGAAGACGAAGAAATACCAAAATCAATAGACATAAGAGATGATAACAGTTTCTATCATTATGATGCAGAAATGCTTCTAAAAAGACAGACTGCTCACGGAAAAAAAAATGTTCCTTTCACATTTCTGGCCTGTGGAATTTTGCTAATATTCTTTTCACTTTATTGCATGCAAACAGGAAAACTGGTTTTTAATACCAGTTTACTGCCAATAGAGTGCAAAGATGGGAAAATAGTAGGCCCTGTTAAATTAACAAAAGCAGGTACCATTCATGTTGTAAGAGCTGAAGGCAGTATTGCTTCTAATAATATTTCTTACGATATAACGATGGAATTAATAGATGAAGAAGATCCTGACTCTGATATACCACTCTGGGGAAAAGAAGATGAATTCTGGGGAGAAAACGGTGTGGAAATAGATGAAGGACAGAGTTATCCCTGGTCAGAAACCAGTGCATCTACCAAATCCTTTTTCCTTCTTTCAGAAGATGGAGATTATTATTTAAGAGTGACCACAGAGGGACAGGACAGTGTTCTTTCCCAGAGCGGATCTATCAGAATAAGTATTTATGAAGGAGTTGTCCTGGGAAGATATTATTTCTGGGCAGGTTTTCTGCTTATTTTAATAGCAATATTTATATTTTAAATCGTGACGCGTAACAGAAGGATTATTTTCATTCCTGGTTGTGACTAGTGCTCTGTCAATAGAAACTTTGCTGATAAATTATGGGGGTTGGGTTTTAGGTTTTGGGTTTTGGGTTGTTAATCTTTTTAACCCAACACCCGAAACCCGAAACCCGAAACCCGAAACCCTTAAAAGATGCTTGACAGAGCACTAGAAAGTCAATCATGGTCGTTAGTATGGAATTCATATAGAAAGGAGAATTATTTTGGATAAAGTTTACAGTACATTAATGAACTATCTTTTAAGTATAGGATGGGGAGTAGTCGGAGCTCTTACAATGAGTTTATCTCTCGGGCTTCTTATAAAAATATTCGACTGGATGACTCCTATAGACGAATGGAAAGAAATAGAAAAAGGGAATGTATGTGTAGCTATAATACTTGCTGCAGTCATACTTGCTTTTGGTATTGTAATAGGATGTGCAATTCACGGTTCATAGGAGAAATATTATGAAAAAATTAATATATTTCAGTGTTTTCCTGCTTTTCTTATGCAGGTCATTACCATTACTGGCAGAAAATGCCGATGCCAGTAAAGCCCTTTCCTTCGGGAAAATGCAATTTAAAAGCGGAAACTATGAAAAGGCGAAAGAATTTTTTGCTTCTGCTATCAATCAGGATCCGTCTCTTTATGAAGCCTATGAATACAGAGCAAAAAGTGCATCAAAAATAGGAGGTAATTCCCTTGATGCAGATATATCTTTTTATAAATCCCGTCTTTTAACAGCAAAAGAAAATATCTATACCATAAACTTCGGTCTTGCCTGTACCTATCTGGAAAAAATGTCTTCTGACCCTAAATCAAAAGAACTGGCAGAAAAAGAACTGGCAAAAGTTATGGAAAAAGATAAAGACGGGCCTTTCGGAAAAAGATCGGTAGAACTTCAGGCAGAATATAAGGTTCAGGCCGGGAAAACAGGAGGAAAATCAGATTCTTCAATCGGTGAAACCATTAAAGGATACTGGAGAATTATCTCTTTTATATTACCTGGCATAGGTCTCATACTACTATTGCTTGTAATATTCACTTTTACTTTTCCGAAAAATAGATTCAAAAGTACCTTTGCTGCAATAATTATAGCAATACTTGTTTATATTCTGGCTACAGTTACTACTCTTACAGGATTCGGACTTAAAGATTCTTACGGAAAATCTATAAGAACAGGAGCTTATTTCGTTGGCAGAGGAATCCATCCCGGTAAGTGATCAGTTACCAGTGATCAGTTACCAGTGATTAGTTACCAGTGATCAGTGAAGAATGAGCCTTATGATAAACATAATGATTACAATAAATCAGGTTAAATAATTGTGGATAATATAAATAAATCTTCAGAAGAATCTTCGGATAAAAACATTCAAAATAAAAATTCTTTGAAAGAATCTTCAGATGAAAATATTAAAAGTGAAATTTCTTTAACAGAATCTTCAGGCAAAAACATTCAAAATGAGCATTTATTGTTACTTATATCTGTTTTTTTTATTTCTGTCTGCGGTATAAGTTATGAACTTCTTTTCGGCACAATCTCTTCATATCTGATTGGAGATACAATCTTTCAATTCTCCATAACTATAGGAGTATTTATGAGTGCCATGGGGCTCGGCTCATATCTATCCAGATATATAGAACATAATTTACTGGACAATTTTGTTGCTATAGAGATCTGGGTAGCTATGGCGGGAGGTTTTTCTGCTTTTATTCTCTTTTTTGCCTTTGCCTATACAGAGGTTTATTCTTTTTTTATGTATGGCCTTTTAATAATAATTGGTTCTCTTATTGGCATTGAAATACCTGTTGTAACAAGAATAATACAGGAATATGGAACACTTAAAATAACACTTGCAAGGGTTCTGTCTCTTGATTATCTTGGAGCTCTTGTAGCTTCCATAGGTTTTCCTCTGTTATTTCTCCCTCATTTTGGACTTATGGAATCGGCTTTTTTCTTCGGATTATTAAATATAGCAGTTACTGCAGCAAATATAATATTTTTTTATAAAAAACTTATTTTCAGAAAGAAACTTATTATATGGACATCCATAACAGGTATTCTCCTTATGACAGGACTTATTTTTTCCTTTAAAATAATATCCTTTGCAGAAAGTGCAATTTATGAAGAAGACATTATATATGTGCTTCAAACAAAATATCAGAGAATAGTTCTTACAAAATGGAAAGAAGAAGTAAATCTATTTCTGGACGGGAATTTACAGTTCTGCTCTATTGATGAATACAGATACCATGAAACACTGGTGCATCCTGCAATGACTCTGGCACCTTCAAGGGAAAACATACTTGTCCTTGGCGGAGGAGACGGTCTTGCCCTGAGGGAAATATTAAAATATAATGATGTAAAGAAGGTAAAACTTGTAGATATAGATCCTGACATGATAAAATTATGTTCTACCTATTCAATTATAGCTTCCCTTAATAAAAATTCTTTAAAGGATCAAAAATTAGAATATATTCCACAGGATGCCTGGACTTTTATGAAAGATACAGACGAATTTTTCGATGTAATAATTGTAGATCTTCCTGATCCGGGAAATGAAAAACTATCAAAACTTTATTCCAGCACATTTTATCAGATAGTAAGACATCATCTGGCAAGAGGTGGTATCATGGTAGTTCAGAGTACTTCCACCTTTTTCTCTACAAATACCTTCTGGTGTATATATAACACAATAGAAAAAGCAGGTTTTAACGTAAAAGCAATTCATACCCTTGTGCCAAGCTTCGGTGACTGGGGTTTTGTTCTTGCTTCAAATGAAATCTTTGACATAAATAGATGTAAAGTAAAAGTACCTGTGAAATACTTAAATGAAGAAACAATAAAAGGCCTTTTTGTCTTCAGTGAAGATATGAAATGGAGAGAAACCCAGATAAATACACTGGATAACAGCATAATTACTTATTATTATAATGAAGACTGGTCGAAATGGCAGGAGAATGAACAGTGAGCGGTGAAAAGTGAGTCGTGAAAAGTGAGTCGTGAAAAGTGAAACGATTAAAACTATTTCTTTTCACCTTTCACTTTTCACCAATTAAGGAGGAAAAACATGGAAATGCAGATAAGAGAAATGGATTGTCCCGCATGTGGCGGAGTATTGAAACTCACAAGTGTATATGTAAGAAGTACCATATGTCCATACTGTGATCAAACACTTTATATTGAAGATTTCGGACTGAGTGTGGCAGGTAAATATCCTAAACTTGCCGATTATCCCAGCAGATTTTCTATAGGTGTTAAAGGGAAGATTAAAGGGAAAAATTTTGAGGTTGTAGGGAGGGTTCGTTACAGAGGAGAAGACTGTTTCTGGGATGAATGGTATCTTACCTTTGAAGACGGAAAACCTGGATGGTTAACTGAAGAAGAGGGAGAATGTGCAATTTTTAATAAAGAAAAGATTAAAACTTCAGTACCTGATAAATCTCTCCTGAAGGTAGGTAAAACAGTTGACATAAATAACTATAAAATCTTTATTACAGAAACAGGAGAAGTTTCAATAGAAGGAGGGGAAGGACAGCTTTTCTTTGTAGTAAAACCAGGCACAGAGTTAATTCACATAGATGGAAATGCACAGGGGAAACTGGTATCTATAGAATTTTACGAAAAAGAACTGGAGTTTCATATAGGAGAAAGTCTCGAATATGAAGATATAATAATCAATAGA
>Ga0351856_1216_pt1 | contig 9033 bp, 5 predicted proteins | sample BONcelHFGM3001D8_FD_206798 | JGI IMG/M metagenome (GOLD analysis project Ga0351856, IMG submission 206798) | Enriched cells from coal bed in the Powder River Basin, Montana, United States - BONCAT cells FGM rep2 HSBNCT.FGM.300.1.D8 ... | reverse complement strand
AATCGCCTGTTAATATTAATTTTATGTATTTTACCTGTATTTACAGGCTTCCTATATGTTTATCTTTTTAGTGTGAATGTTCCTTACTGGGATCAATGGGAATTCATTTCTCTCTTTGAAAAAATGAATAATGGAACTTTAACTTTCCAGGATTTATTCAGTCAGCATAATGAACACAGGATATTTTTCCCAAAAATAATTATGCTTATTATTGCCTTTTTAACCGGATATAATAATAAATATGAGACATATTTCATAGAATTTCTTTTATTTATAAACCTGGCTATAAGTTTTCTGGTAATAAAAAAATCTTTTAATATAAAATCAATCCCTTACTGGTTTGTGCCGATTCCATTTCTTATATTTACATTAAATCAGTATGAAAATATGCTATGGGGTTTTCAGATAGGATTTGTAATGGTACAGACCATTAGTCTCACTACATTTTATTTCATTTTTATGTTAGCAAAAACAGAAGATAGAAAATTTAAATATTTTTACTTTATTTCTTCAATTATAAGTGGAATAATTGCATCTTTTTCATCTATTATGGGTTTAGTTATATGGCCGTCAGGAATATTACAATTTCTAATTTCTCCATTTAAGAGAAGGGATAAAATAATCTATAGTTTTATCTGGACTATAACAGGAATAGCATCATGGATTATATATTTTATAAATTACCATAAACCTGGCCACCATCCGGATATTTTCTTTTTTTTACATAATCCGGTCATGTTCTCAAAATATTTCTTTACCTGTATTGGTACAGCATTATTCTGGTCTAAAGACAATGCTTTTATCGGAGGCTCAATAATTTTTTTCTTCTTATTAATAACTTTATACTGCCTTTATAAAAATAATAGATTGAAAGATAATGCTTTCTGGATAGGAGGAACTGTATTTTCATTACTTACAGTTCTTTCTATTACTATTGGCCGGTGCGGATTTGGGGTCGAACAGTCTACTGCCTCCAGATATGTAACCTTTTCTATTATTATTTTAATTTCTCTATATGCCATACTGATTGATTTAAACATACAGAAAAAACAAATATTAATAAAATCGTTACTTATTTTATTAATATTTATGATATTAATAAGCATACCTTATTCTTATAAATTTGGATTTGAAAAAGGTAAAAATAAAAAAAATGATCTGGAAGCAACTATTCCGTCTCTTTTAAATTATGAAAAAGCAACAAAAGAAGAACTGGAAAAATTATATCCTTCATCTGAACTATTAAAACAAAGAGCATTTTTTTTAAAAATGAATAATATCTCTATATTTAATAAAGATTTTCTGAAGACTGAATATCCTGAATATACATTTATACCAAAAAAAGAAGATATTATAATAGAAAAAGTAAAATTTAATAAATACGGAAAATGGAGTGATACTGTATGGCCTGGTACAAAACCTGATGATCCTTTTGTGGAATATATTCTTGGTTCCAGGGTAGATTCTGACGGAGATACGGGATTGATAAAATCGAATTGCTTTAGAGTATCTGCTCCTTCATATCTGATTATATATGTTATGTACGGCCCTGACAAAAAAGGACAAATATTAGGTATAGATATAAATAATGACGAAAATATTGATCTATACTATAATAATGACTCATGTTCCTCTCATATATGGTACAAATGGTTTTTAGACATGACAGATTATTCAGGTAATGATATAAAAATAATCGTAGAAGATAAAGGTGATGATTTCGGACAATGGCTTGGAGTATCCCAGCCGGTATTATATAAAAAAACTGATAAGTAGAAAGGTGTGTATGTTATGCAGAACTTCGACATATGTGTTATAGGAGGAGGAGGACATGTAGGATTACCTCTTTCCATTGCATTTGCAGAAAAAGGAAAAAAAGTCATAATTTACGATACAAACAGGGAAACACTGGACATAATAAAAAACGGCAGGATGCCCTTTATGGAAGAAGGATGTGAAGAAATTTTAGAAAAGGTAATTAATAAATATCTCTTCACAACAGACAGGCCGAAAAGTATTGCTGAAAGTGAATTTATAGTAGTAGTTATAGGAACACCTGTAGATGAACATTTAAACCCTAAATTTCGTTTAATGAAAAAGTTCTTCGAAGATATTCTCCCCTATCTGAGAGAAGGTCAGATCATTATACTCAGAAGCACCATCTATCCCGGCACAACAGAAAAAATAAGAAATCTTTTAAAAGAACAAATTCCAGGTATTGAAGTTTGCTTCTGTCCTGAAAGAATTGCAGAGGGAAAATCAAGAGAAGAACTGGAAAATCTACCTCAAATAGTATCAGGCTTTGATAAAGAAGCAGTAAATAAGGTCAGTAATCTCTTCAATTTACTCACAGATGATATTATATTAATAAACCCTCTGGAAGCGGAACTTGCAAAACTTTTAACCAATTCCTATCGTTATATTCACTTTGCTATTTCAAATCAGTTTTATATGATCTGCCAGGAATATGGTGTTGATTTTGATAAGGTTTATCATGGAATGACTCACAATTATCCCCGGTTGAAAGGATTTCCCAAACCGGGCCTTGCGGCAGGTCCATGTCTTTTTAAAGATACCATGCAGATTTCTGCTTTTACTAATAATAAATTTTTTCTTGGACACAGTGCAATGCTCATAAATGAAGGATTACCAAATTTCCTCGTAGAACAGTTAAAGAAAAAATTTAATCTTCAGAAAAAAAATGTTGGTATACTGGGAATGGCATTTAAAGCAGAAATAGATGACAACAGAGAGTCTCTGTCATATAAATTAAAAAAGATCCTGGAAATAGAAGCAAAAAATGTTTATTCATCAGATCCCTATGTAAAGGATAAGGATTTAATTACAGAAGAAGAATTGATTTCCAGGAGTGATATTATTATAATAGGTGTTCCCCATAAAAAATATAAAAATATAGATGTGAAAGATAAGATAGTAGTGGATATATGGGGGCATGTAGAAAATATAAAGAATAAATTTTAGGAGGTTAATAATTTAATGAAAATACTTGTAACAGGGGCAAAAGGTTTTATAGCAGGTTATCTGATTGAAGACTTATTAAATCACGGATGGGAAGTTGTAGGGTTAGATAATCTTTCAAAATACGGAGATGTAGAGAAAAGTTATGATACACATAGTCGATACAGGTTCGTAAAAGGTGATGCTAAAGATACAAATTTATTAAGAGACTTACTGGAAGACTGTGAGTATTTTCTGGCAGGTGCCGCCATGATAGGAGGCATTACCTATTTTCATGAATTTGCCTATGATTTACTGGCAGAAAACGAACGTATCACCGCATCATCATTTGATGGGGCTATATATGCTTTTAAGAAGGCAAAACTGAAAAAAATAATTGTAGTTTCTTCCTCTATGGTTTTTGAAAGTGCCACAGAGTTTCCAACAAAGGAAGGATATCAATTTGAATGTCCTCCTCCTTTATCTACCTATGGGTTTCAAAAACTTGCTACCGAATATTTTGCAAAAGGTGCATGGGAACAGTACAGACTCCCCTATACTATTGTGAGACCCTTTAATTGTATAGGTACCGGAGAAAAAAGGGCTTTATGTGACAGGGAAGTAAAATCAGGGAATGTTACCCTTGCAATGAGCCATGTTGTACCTGATCTGGTTCAGAAGATTTTAAAGAAACAAAATCCTCTTCATATACTCGGCAATGGTAACCAGGTAAGACATTATACCTATGGAGGAGATCTTGCTACAGCTATACGTTTATCTATAGAAAGTGATAAAGCTTTAAATGAAGATTTTAATCTTTCTACCCCTGTGTCAACCAGTGTTATAGAACTTGCAGAAGCTATATGGAAAAAGATCAAAGGAGATGAACCTTTTGAATATATAAGTGATACACCTTTTAAATATGATGTGCAGAAAAGAGTGCCTGATATAAGTAAGGCAAAAAATATTCTTGGATTCGAAGCTAAAACAACACTTGATACTTCCCTGGATGAAATAATTCCCTGGATAAAACATCAGGTTGAAATAGGTGGGATTTAAATGCTGGATATTATTATACCTGTATATAATGAAGGAGAGAATATTTCAGATACTCTGGATGAAATAAATACAAAGGTAAAAATAGAAAACCGTCTTTTTATAGTTTATGATTTTGATGAAGATAATACTTTGCCTGCAGTTAAAAATTATATAAATGAAAAGAAAAAAGAAAATATTCTTCTTCTGAAAAACGATTATGGTAAAGGAGTATTAAATGCTATAAAAAAAGGATTTGATACAGCAGAACATGAAATGATACTGGTAGTAATGGGAGATTTATCAGACGATCTATGTGTTGTTGATGATATGTACAAAAAAATGCAAGAAGGTTATGATATAGTCTGCGGTTCAAGATATATGAAAGGTGGAAAACAGATAGGAGGGCCTTTATTAAAAAAAAGTCTCTCAAGAATGGCAGGTCTGTCACTTCATATTCTGACAGGAATACCTACTCATGATATATCAAATAGCTTTAAAATGTATAGAAAAAGTATAATAAAAAATACTCATATAGAAAGTACGGGAGGATTTGAAATAGGACTTGAAATTTTAGTGAAAGCCTATCTAAAAGGACATAAAATTACAGAGGTTCCTTCTATCTGGAAAGACAGGGCTGCCGGCAATTCAAATTTTAAGTTATGGAAGTGGCTGCCTAAATACATAAAATGGTATTTACTTGCCATTAAAGGCAGATTTATTCATTACGTTTAATCACTATTACGGTTACCAATATTTTTCAAGGAATAACTAAGTACCGCAACAGGTAAAAGAGTATCCATAAAAAACTGATGTAATATAGAATTAAAAATTAAGTAAGGGCTAATTTGTTGTCTGTAAAACAAATTATATAAAGCACATTATTTTTCTTCGTAAGAGCCTGCCAGGCAGAAGCTGATAAAATGGTTACTAACTTATCTGGAGCGGTACTAAGAAACTGTAAAAAAATAACCATGGCAAATTGTTAGAACGGTTATCATCCTCGCGTGACGCGTAACGCGTCACGCGTCACGATAAGGTGGCGGAGTAAATCAAAAAGAATCTTTATTATATTGTTTCATTTTTTATATTTGTAATCTGTGGTTTATTATGTTATTACAATGTCTTATATAATTACTTTCTTTCAGATGATTTTGATCTTGTCTACGGTGTTTCCACAGGCGGGCCTCTTGGTTTATGGTATAAAGGTTCATGTGGTTTCTTCAGGCCGGTCATTGCTTTAAGTTTATATATTGATTATAAAATATGGGGATTAAACCCTTTTGGCTACCACGTGACCAATATCTTATTTCACTCTTTCAATGCATTTTTAATAAGTTTAATAGCTTTATTGATGGGCAAAAAATTAAATCTTACAGATTTTCATAAACATATTTTCTCTCTCTCTTCCGGTCTTATATTTCTGACTGTTCCTTCTCATACGGAAGCTGTTTCCTGGATAGCAGGAAGGACGGATGTAGTATCTACTTTTTTCTGTCTTTTTTCTTTTACTCTCTATCTCACATATAAAAACTATAATAAAAAATACTGGTTAATAATATCTCTATTTCTATTTTTCACAGCTCTCTGTTCAAAAGAATGTGTCATATTTTATCCTGTAATAATTTTTTCATATGAATTATATCTAAATTTCTCCCGTAAAAATATTTATAAAATTTTGTCTATCACCTTTCTTTATGGTTTTTTATTTGCTTTATACATGATAATCAGATACATACAGTTAGGAACTTTTATAGGAGGTTATGGTAATAAGGTGCATCTCAAGTTTATTCCCGGTGAAATTTTTCAAAATATAATCTCATATCCTGTTAGAAGTCTTCTGCCTCCTTTATATCATTCCATACCGGCTATCGGATTTGCCGGCATATTTTTTATAATAATCTTTATATATTCCTGTCTATTTCTTTCAAAAAATAAAGAGTTACGCGGAATTTCGATATTTCTTATAAGTTGTGCCCTTATTTCCCTATTACCTGTAATTAATCTTGGTATATCTCATAGAGATACTCAGGGACAGAGGTTTTTATATTTACCTTCCTCTTTTACATCTCTATATATCGCATTTTTACTTGCTTCTATAAGGTCTAACAAAAAAGTCGTTATAACGTTGCTTCTGTCTCTGCTGCTAATTTTCACATCTTTTCTTTACAGTACAAATCAGAACTGGGTTCAGGCTTCTCAGATAGGGAAGAATATATTAACCAGTCTGGAGCAATTTAACAGGTCAGAAAGACTCTTCATTACAGGCCTTCCTGATAATTTTAACGGAGCCTATATATATAGAAATGGCTTTCATAATGCAATTAAACTTTTTAAGAGTGAATTAAAAATTGATAATATCAACATAGTTTTATTCAATACAACTTATAATATAAAAGAAGAAACTCTTATAGAACCTTTGCAGGAACCTCATAGTTATAAAATCAGTCTTACAGGTAAAAAATCTTATTTTATGAATAGTAATATTCCATTGGAAGAGACTTTTTCTAATCAATATTACGATGTGTTAGACTTTAAAGATAACAGTTATATATTAAAATTCAAAGAATTCACCTCCAATGATAAACTGGCTGCATATTCGACAGGAAAACTGGTTAATGCTTCATGTTTGTACTAAATTCTGTTATAATTATGAAAAATAGTATAAAAATTCTTTCTGATTTGAAATTCTTTTGTGTAAACTTATCACGGAATAAGGCTGCAGAACAAATACACAAAATTTATGACAGGCTCAAATCTATTTTATGAAAAAAATCTTATTATTTATTTTTCTCACAATATTAACCGGTCTTTCTGGCTGTAACTTCACTCAGTCTGTGACTACTCCCACACCTGCAGTTACACCCATCCCTGCCTTCACACCTGTGCCTCCCACTGTATCTCCTCTTCACTCATATCATTTAGGCACAGTAATTCAATTCAACAGAAGCGGTAACGGTAAAAATTTCCTGGTAAGTGGATGGAGTGAACCGGAAGAAGGTTTTACATGGACAACTAATAAAAAAGCAGAACTATTATTGCAGATAAATCAAAAGGAAATAACCTGTGATGTTATTATGAGGGTTAACCTTGAACCAGATATAGGGAAAGGAAAAACTGACAGACAGAGGGTTTATATCTATGCAAATGACAGAAAAATCGGAGAATGGATTGCCTCTTCACCTGGAGAATATAAGATTATTATACCTGAAGTATATTTAATGGACCCTCTATTAAGAATAATGTTCGAATTACCAGATGCAGTTTCTCAGAAAAGTAATGGCACAGGAGAAGACTCACGCACCCGGGGCATCAAGGTAATGACTATGGTATTAATGGAAATATACAGACCGGGGGAAAAAATCATGTTTATAAAAGGAGGAAATGGAGATCACTATAAAGGTCAGGGTTGGAGCAACCCTGAAGATAAATTCACATGGACAGATGGAAAGAGAGCTGAATTAACATTACCGGTAGGTGATGTCAGAGCGGATCTTACCATGAAGGTTTTTACCGGCGGTTTAATCAATCAGGGAAAACTTGACAGACAGAGAGTAAATATTCATATTAATGGCAATAAAATCGGTCAATGGCTGGTTAAAGAAAAGAGAGAATATGCAATCAAAATACCGAAAAATTCTATTGTTAATAATAATTTGAACATTGTCTTTGACCTGCCTGATGCATCTGTGCCAAAAAATATCGGGTTAAATGAAAATGATAACAGAACCCTTGGATTGTGTGTGGAATATATTATACTTGAGTCGGGGCAATAAAAGGTGAGCAAAATATGAACAGATGGAAAACCATAGAAGAAAAAAAAGTAAGGACAATAACTATATTTGAACTGTTATTAACCTGGATAGTTTCTGTAAGTATAATAGGAATTATATTACTGGTGTTTAATGTATTTAATAGCATAAACTCATTAATTATGGGCACTATTTTACTGATCGGCATCTATCGTATCTTCAAATTCAGGATTGAATTAAAAGAAGTAAATACAGGTTTATTACTCATTCTTCTGATTGCTTTACTCTTCCGGGCAAGGCCTTATCTATGGGTCATGGGAGGACAGGATCAGGGTCTTTATGTCAATATGTCTTCTTACTATGAAAATTACGGCACCACTTTCGTAAAAGACAATGTAAGAGAAACCCTTTATGATACTGAAAAAACTGAATATGACAGAATTCATCAAAAAATGAACTATAAAAGCAATAAAGACCTAAAAGGCCTATATCCTACAAATCCAGATTCGTCAAAAAAATTGACAAATCATGCCCATCATTTACCTGGAGTCTACATAAAAGACCTGTCAAAATCAGAATATGTCTTTCAATTTTATCCATTACATCCTTTGTGGATGTCTATGTTCGGGAAACTCTTTGGCAGCAGTAACAGGGTTTACTCACTTGTGTTCTTCTCTCTCCTGACAATTATATTATTTTATTTGATAGCTTTCGAATTATCAGGTAATAATAAAGCAGGCTATTTAGTAGCATTTTTCTTATCTATAAATCCTCTCCATTCCTTTTTTTCTAAATTCCCTGTTTCTGAAATAGTTGCCCTATTTTTTTCATCAGGAGGATTTTATTGTCTGATAAAATTCTATAATCAAAGGAAGAAAGAGATAAATGTATTTTATCTTTATCTGTCAGCAGGATTGTTTTTATGTTTATTCTTTACACGTATCAGTGGTTTTATGTATATGCCATTTTTTTATATACTGTTACTTCTCATAATAACTCAGCCATGGAATGAAGACAATAAAATCCTGTTGAAATATATAATGATCTATTCTATTTTTATAATAATATTATTCTCCTTATCTTTATGGTACGGAATGGTATATTCATATGCTTATTCTGTGGATATTTATAGAATATTTCCAAAATTATTAGGGACCCACTGGTTGATAATTTTACTACTTTTTTTATTTTCATTTATTATATTTCCATTTATTATTATCATATTAAAAAATTATTTAAAAGAAAAGACAATAAAATCTATCATTTTAAAATCGACATCCCCTCTATT
>Ga0351856_1210_pt1 | contig 9394 bp, 7 predicted proteins | sample BONcelHFGM3001D8_FD_206798 | JGI IMG/M metagenome (GOLD analysis project Ga0351856, IMG submission 206798) | Enriched cells from coal bed in the Powder River Basin, Montana, United States - BONCAT cells FGM rep2 HSBNCT.FGM.300.1.D8 ... | reverse complement strand
GGTCGGCGGGGAGCTTGACCACGTAGACCGAGCAGGGACTGTATTTCACCACTTGAGCGGCGACACTCCCCATTTTGATCCGGGATGAACCGCTCAGCCCCCGGTTGCCCATGATGATCAGGTCGATTGCCTCCGTTTCCGCGAAGTCCACGATGGCATCGGAAACGGACTCGGACGCAAAGACCGTCTTCGTGCAGCTCGCGGTCACGTTTTCGTTGTCCAAAGCGTCACAGACCTTCTTGACCGCCACGTCGGCAAGCTCCGACATGACGTCCATGTGCCGTTCCCTCCGTGCCGGAGAGATCTCATGGTCCATCATACCGCCGATGTATGGGACCACGCTTATGGAGAGCACCTCCGCCCCCTTGAGCTTCACGTAATCGGCGGCGAGCTTCAGCGCTTCCATCGAGTGAATCGAGCCATCCACAGGCACCAGTATCTTCATCGGAATCTCCTCAGTCCCAAAAATCTCGGTCCTCAAACCTAACGCCTATAGCCTAAGACCTTAAACCTTACACCTAAGACCTTACACCTCTTTCTTCACCTTGGCCTTCTTCATGCTGAGGCCGACTCCGTCGAAGAGGTAGAAGATCGCAAATCCCCACCACATGGTGTAAGCCACGTAGAAAACCAGGAGGCTCGTCATGGTGACCCATTTGTCGGCAACGCTTTGAGCATCGATCTGATAGAAGTTGTACGAGGGCTCGATTCCTTTCTTCATCACGGTGGACACCGCGTTGGATTCGGCGACGTTCTTTTGCTTCTTCAGCTCTTTGTCCACTTTGTTCAGTGCAGCCCACCAGGTTTCCATGACTTGCCTTTCGTCCAGTTGGTAGGCGTTCTTCACCTTCTCCCCATCGTTGTGGTACATGGCGTCGGAGTCGGCGAGCACACGATCCAGCATCACGCCGAGGTCACCTTTCACCTCCAGGTCGGCACCGCTGGCTACCACTTGGGCGCCGCCTGTCTGGAGGACCTTAGCTGCCACATCGGGATTGTCCATCTTGATGGTCACGGCAAAGGACTTGCCCGCAAACTCTTTGACTTCTTTGGATACCTTCGGGATGAAATAGGACGATCCCTTCGAGAGCTTGTTGAAAAGGTCGTCCGAGAACACGAGACCGTTCTTGCCGCCGAAGATGGGCGAGAAGATCAAGAGCAACACGCCCAGAAACGATAATGAGAGTAGTCCGCCGACATTGAATGCTGCTTTGTTCCGCACTAACATTTTCACTCCTCCTCAATCTATTAATGGTCCGAGGCCGCCAGGCCGGGGGACAGTTTCTTCTGCACCGGGGAATCCTCTTCGCGCAACACTCCGATGTTTGAGAAGAACTTTGTGAAAATCCATATGCCGAAGACGGCGACGACGATCCAGAAAACGACATTCCCGACAGATTCAATGCCGTTCACCAGGGGCTTGGAAAGGTCAAGCACTTCGAGCTCGGTGAATTTCTTGGGAAGCGTCGCGGCCCTGTTCACGAAGCCCGCCAGGATCGACACCGCGTAGAAGCCGCGAATGTGGATGCCTTTCACAACCTTGGTGGTGAGAGCCCCCACCTGAATGCCGAGCAGCGAGCCGATGAGCATCCCCATGGCCAGGGTGTAGAACACGTAGCCGTAAATGGCGTATTGCCCGATGGCCGCAAGGCCTGCCGTGAAGATGATCTGAAGAATGTCCGTTCCAACGGTCGTCATGGAGGACACGCCGAAAACGTAGACGAACATGGGGAAGGTGATGAAACCGCCGCCGACTCCCATGATGGCAGCCATGATGCCGACGATCACTCCACCCATGGCGATGATGACGCCGGAGATCTTCTTTCCGCCGGGGACGAAGTCCTCGTCGAACGTGATCATGGGCGGAAGGTTCAAGTTTTGCAGCTTCACCGCAAGGGCGGGGGTGCCTGATGTGGAGCCGCCATGAGCGTCTCCGCCGCCGCCGGCTTTGCTCGACTTAATGAAGTCGATGAGTGCGTAAAAACCGAGAAACCCCAGCAGGATGGCGTACACCGTGCTAATGAAGGCTTCGCTCAACAATGGGTCTTTATTGTAGAGGCCCTTGTTGATGGCGCCGCCGATGAAGGTGCCGCCGCCCGAGCCCACCAGGAAGGCTACGGCGAGCTTGGTGGAAACGTTACCCAGTTTCTTGTGGACGGTGGTTCCCATGATGGCCTTGGCGAAGATGTGGAACAGGTCCGTACCCACCGCCAGAATACCCTTGACACCCGCGGCCATCAAAGCCGGCGTTATGATGAACCCGCCGCCCGCGCCGATACAGCCCGTGATCAGGCCCGCCGCCAGACCGATGGCGATGGAGATCAGAAAGATGTTGGTTGTATAGAAAGCGGGAGCATAAGCCGTCTTCGCCCCGAGCATCGTTCCGGCTTCAAGGAGGGAGACGGCAAGGATCGGAAGCGACAGCAGGAACAGTATCAGAAGCTTCTTGCGATTCTTTATGATCGACATGGAAACTTCGTAATCCCACTTCGCATGAGCGACAGAAGCAGCTTTTAAGAATTCAAACACCTGTCTTGGACCACTCATTGAAAAGACCTCCTTAAATAAGTTGAAATATAAATGAGCACCCTCTTGTCCTCTGCCTGTTATGCCGCGAGCGCCTGTCTTCCTTCCTTGCCTTCCGCCGAGTCTCATCTTCCGCATCCATTGAAGGAGCCTGCACCCGCAACCATCCCCATTTAGAGATTTCGGAATCCTACTAGGCAACGGCCATGCCAAGATGTGACACGGATCACAATCTCTACAACATGCCGAGATGAGTCGGGATTATGGATTTATCCGGCGGTCGGGCCCCGGTCTCCCAAGGGAATTCCTGTCAGACTTTTTTACAGGTTGTAAAGAGGTAGACCTCACGACGCAGGACAACCGAGGAAAGGTCTCCACCGACCGGATTCGATGACCGTCGCCGGAAGAAAGACGATCGAATCCGCCTTATGGGCGGCGCCGGCGCTGGATGTGAAGTAGAATTTTCGGACATGCCAAAATGGCTGCGTCTACTCCAGGTCCATACCGCATACAGTGGTCCACAAACCGCTGGAGTATTACATCCCAAATACCGATTCAAAAAGCTGACCCATAAAGATCGGGAGATTGCCCGAGAGATCCTTCGGCGCTTCATTCCCGAGAGAGCCGAAATCCCGAAAGACGGCATTGAGACTGTTCTCGGACAAGCTCCCTGAAGGTTCGCTTCGATCTTGCCGGCATTGAAAGAATGGCCGCGACCAGCAGCACATGACGTGTATCGGAAGGGAGTCACCCCTGAGCGCAGCTCCGAAAACACAATGAGGAAGGAAGATCAGTGAAAAACATCAGAATCGGAATAAAAATCGCGTTGGGCTTCGGGCTTGTCATCACGGCATTGATCGTCGTGGGGCTTGTCGGCTTTCTCAAGTCATCCACCATCCAAGACCAGGTGGGCGACCTGTCGGGGACTCACATCCCCTTGAGCGACGTGATTACGACCATTGATTCAGCGGCGACGGGGCAGGAGCTCGCCGTCACCAAATACGCACTGCATCAGGAAGAAGGGTTTCTCAAGGAATATAGGGAATTGGACAAGAAGGTCGATGATGCCATCGGAAAAGCCAGGCAATTGATCACAGGCGACCAGGAGCTCGTTGAAAAGGGCTGGCTTGTGACTCTGGACAAGATCGCCAAGGGACATGACATCAGACGTTTCCAGCCGTTTTCAAGACCACCTGGCCGGGGCGAATCTGAGGCCACTTTTAGAAGTCATACTGGTCCCGGACCTCCACTCTGACCGCACGGTTACCCCACCATGACACCTGGTTGAGTCCAGCTTGCTTGCGATCTTGGAGCACCTGTGCGAGATGTCCCTTTATGTTTTGAGGGTCTCCATCCAGGTAGGTCACCAGTAAATCGCCGGACTCGTGGATGCTCAGCTCACAATTTTGGTTGCTGAAGATGGCGGTACGGATGGTTGACAAGACGCACTCCCAATCCTCGGGTTTCTTCCAATCCGGCAGGCACACCACTGAGCGGAAGTAGTCGACGGCCAGTCGTGCCAACATGACGCAGTAGTAGTGCGCCTCCACCTTCTCGGGCGAGGTCCCCGTCGGGAGGTTCAGGAAGTAATTCTCCGTCAGGTCCTTGATCCCGGTTTCCACCGGCCAGCGGACATGGTAGGCATCGAGAATCCTCGTCGGGCTGTGGTCTGAGTGTGTGCTGCCAAAACAACGAATTTCTTTGGTCTCCACATGCTGCTTTACAATAAAGCGAAACGGCTTGCGTGTTTCGGGCAAGACGAAGTCTTTGCTCACGATGCGATAGTCCCTGCCGTAGCTCTCCCATGCCCCGGTCTTGATCGCTTCATCCCGCCACCGTTTGATCTTGGGATTCTGCTTGAGGCACATGGTGATGTCCGAGTTTGTCCGGACCATGAGGTAAATCAGATGTTTCTCGCCGGTGTACTCGAAGTCCGCATAGATTTCGGCGAGCGCATCGACATCTATGACCTTGAAGAGGTTCTCCTCGCAGAAGCGGTAAAGAGCCGAAGGCGCCCGTGAACGGCCCTCGCAATAGGCGATGTTGATGATGGTGTTCTTCATGCTGTCCCAAACAAGGTGAGGTCGATGAGCGTAAACGATGTCTCCGTTCTTGTCGGGGGCCTTGGATAAAGCCTTGTCGTTGGGGAAACGGCTGTCCGAGGGATCACAGTGGTAGTCCAGGGCGATGGCCTTGGCCTCGGTAAGCCCCAGTTCCCGTGCCCGGATTGCCGCATCGTTGCGTAGCTTCTGCAAGTGCTCGAAGCGCAACTGGTCGAAGGAATCGTAAAAGCGACTGCGGCGAGGCGATAGCGAGAGCCCCGCCCCCACGGCCACACTCCGGTCACTGTTGAGGGTGAAGCTGTTAATGGTGGGAAACCCGGCGATGATTCTCAGTGTGTTGACGATGATGTTGTTCGTGATTCGTGAAGAGCGTAAAGACGGTGGACCGTAGGTGTGAAGCGCCTCCACGACCCCCAGTTGATCCAGAAAGGGCGCGATCAAAATCGCCCCCGGATTGCTGATGGCGACTTTGCGATAACCGAGAGCCCGCATCAGCCGGGCAAAGGAGCTGTCGACCTTGAGATTGGCCATTTTGACCAGCTCCGGAAACCGCGCCTTTGCGGAGTGCTCTACCCTCGACTCCGTCCGAACGGCCGCCGCCGGCTCGGGAGTTGCCCGGCTTATCACCCCCCGAAGGGACACGGGTTTCTGGAACCGTGACAAGCCCCAGCGACTGTACGTCTTCTGAACGTGGCTCTTCGAACAGCTCAGCTCGAGCTTCTCAATCATCTTCACCGTTGAAAGCGAAGGGTCCATAAGCCGTTGCTCGACGATCTCCAGTTCAAGCTCGGCAGAGAGCTTCTCACCCTTCTTCGTGGTCTGAATGAGATCGACCAGGCCCCATATACCGAAGGTCATATAACGCTCTCTAAGCTCGTAGTAGCGATTCGGGTGAATCCCAAAGCGCCTGAGTGTCGGCCGCAACTGGCGGCGCTTCGTGCAGGCTGACAGCGCACGAAAGAGCTCGACCCTTTGTTGCATCGAGTCGTGTACGAAATCGAGGAAAAAGTCTCGTCTTGGACGCTGTCCGCGGTTGACCTGCTTCTCCTTGCTTCGCCGCACCGAATCGAGGATGTGCTGGAGCCCTTTGTAATAGGCCAGGTCCCCGGCATCGAGCTTCTGACCGTAACCGTGGCACCGCTGAATCTGACGAATAAGCTCCAAAGAGGCGCCGGGGATCTCGAGAGCATTGGTAAGGCGCAAGGCAAGATTCGCATGCTCATGGGGGCGCGCCGACTTGACCAAGACCGCCAACTGCTCAAGTCGCGGATCCACCTCAATCTTGCCTATCTCCGGCAAGAGCCCCAGAGCTCCGTGTCTTTCAAAGAGGCTGTCGAGCACGCTCAGGCGCTCACGGCCAAGACCGAGCTCCCCGGAGACAAGCCGTTGGGACTTTCTTTTCGCTCGAAGGTTCTCAACAGCCAGTGGGAACACTTTTTGGAAAGGTGCGTTATTGGCGTACATATGTTTACCTCGGTAAGAGAAAGGAGGATACTATCCATTAGACCTTATCAATCAAACTGAACCATACGCCTCCTTTCACCCCTTTTTCGAGGGCCGCCAGCATGCGGTCTGTCCATACCGAACGTTCCACCCAGTCCCACTTGGTTGGACGAGTTTCTCCCGTTTGTTTAGTCTCGTTCGACACTATCACGGGTTTCCTTTCGTTCTGCATAGCCTTCTCACATCCACCTTCCTGCGCCCCTTTGCTCCGCGGGCATTATCCCGCATCCCTGCTACTACGGGCGCTCTGACTCCTGCCCGGCTGGCTCTTCGTACCCACTGTAAGCGCAATGAACACCAACCTTTCTCCGGGCAGGTCTCCCTGGTTCACTCGACGCGCACTTCCATGCATTCCGTCCCCAACCACCTGACACGTCCTGCCAGCGCTTTTATGCTGCCCACCCAGCGTGACAGGCTTCCTGGCGACCGCTCTGATGGGTTCGCCCTGTCGGTCTCCAGGTCCGGACTTCGCCTGTTCCCAGAAGGCTCGTCGCCACGACCGGCCGAATCGGTTTTGTTATCCTACGGACTGCATGTTCGCCTCCGGCTGCTCCCCCCCCGCCTCGCGACGACGCAGTTGCCTTCGGCTACCGGGAGCGGGCATCTCCCGGGAGAGGACTTGCACCTCTCTGTGTGCACCGGCTTCCATGCGCACTAGGAGCGGCTTCCTGCCGCGATCAGCTCACCGTCGCGGCAGGATGCCGCTCCTACAAAAGCAGAGCTTAGAATCTCGAAAAGGGCCACCCGCGCGGGCCTGTGCTTTCACGGCACGCCTCCGGGTGATGGAGGCGTACCGTGTTATTCCTCCGGCTCATGGCCTTTGGCCGGTTTCGACCATTCGCGGATAAGCTGAATTTCGGGCATCGGGATTCCCAGGGATTCAAGGAAATCCCGATGCCCTTCCGGATACAGCCGCTCGAACTCCCTGTGCCACGTGTGCATGGCCCGGTCATCCAGGCCCGCGGACCGCAGGAGATCGGTCCATCTCTCTTTGTTCATGATCTGGGTGTCTCCGATGCTCGAGCATCTGAGGATATCGACGATCACCCTCTGCTGATCACGAAGGAGGCGGATTTCCCCGTCCAAGTCCTCGAGACGGTTCTTCAACGCCTCCACTGCGGTGCCGTCCTCCTTGACCTCCAGAATCCGCCTGATCTCCTGCAAAGGGAGGCCGGTCCGGCGATACATGCAGATCTGCTCCAAACGGTGCACGTCGTCTGCCGAATAGGCGCGATAGTTGGACCCGCTCCGCGCGGACGGCTGGAGCAGCCCGATCCGGTCGTAGTAAAGGAGCGTGCTGCGCGAAAGATTGAATCGCCTGGCCAGACGGCTGATGGTGAACAATGTATTAGCCTTTCTCTGGATTCTGTTCGTTGTCTTTGTCCGTATCTTTATCCTTGTTCTTGTTCTTGTCCTTATTCATCTTTCGCCATGTGTGCCGAAACGACGCCGGTCAGCTTCTCACCCGTCGCCAGGTAATGATTCAACATGGTCTCCACGACGGTTATCCGCTGTTGATAGGCTTCCGGGGAATAGCCGCTCACCCACTCGTTTCCCGCATCGCTCAAGCCGGTGACGGTTTGCCGCCAGAGGACCAGCGTGGTGGAGTCTCCATTATCGGAGAGCCAGATGTCGAGCTTGACGGTCCTGACGCCCGGAGTGACCCGAACGAACTCGATGGCCTTGACCGGCTCATACCGAGTGACAACCCAGAGCTCCGGTCCGGGCTCCGCGGGGAGATCCGTCCGGAAGACGCAACCGTCCTCCGCGACGCCGGACTGGGAATAAACCAGATCACAGCGCCACCCTTCTATCCAGTCGTATTCCCGCGTGGGACAAAGCAGGGGAAACACCTTTGACGGAGGCCCCGCCAGCTTAAAAGTGGCGGTCCTCACAACTCGTTTCGGTTCAAACGGCTTCATGACTCCAGTCTCCTCTTTACTTTTCTGATTTCGAATTCAGCGATTCACGGATCTCATCCGTCGCGCCTTTGCCGTACACATCCCGAGCCATTCGGGATCGGAGAGAAACATAAAGTGTGAAGCCATAGTCGGGTCAACGGGTTTTTGAGGTTATATTTTTGCGGCACTTATTCGATGAAGTCGTGCTCCACGGGGCGCACCACCAGGACCGGGCAAGGCGCGTGGTTCACGACGTCGCGCGCCACACTTCCCAGGAAGACCACTTCAAGCGCCGACCTTCCTTTCACGCCGACGATGACCAGGTCGGTATTCTTTTCCCTGGGCCGTCCCTTCCGGATCACGAATTCCACGTCGAGGCCGATTCGAAGGCCCTCGGCCACAAAAGCATGCAGGTCCTCATCCCTGTTGTGAATCATGTTTTTCACCGCTTCGACGAAATCGCCCTTATAGCCTTTCGCGCTCATTTGCTGGATGGAATCGAGGATGCGCTGATCAATGACATGAAGAACAACGAGCTTCGCCTTCCGCTCCCGGGCGATCTCCACACCGTATCGAACGGCTTTTTGCGAGCTTTCTGAAAAATCAACGGGGACAACAACACTTTCGATTCTGATCATTTTCCGCCTCCTCCAAGAAAAGCACCAACTCCTTACACGACCTCCCCGGCTTAAACAAAGGAAACACTTTTACCGCCGGCCTCCTCGACGCTCGAGCGTCATCAATCTAATCATAAACCCTTCCGGCATCTGAGCTGCTATCTCTTTTCTCGTGGTAAGTGAAAGAAAGGGAAAGCCGGCCCATGAGGACTGTGACTTCCACTTGTTCTCGGAGGCATGATCTGATATTGGTGCCGACCATTGGATACTTGTCGTTTCATGTGTATCAGGCACTGTGTGCCTTAGGGTGGTTTGAGCATAGGAATCGGGACGCACATCAAAACCTTGGGGAGGGGGAAATGAAGCGGACGATACTCTTGGTCATCTTGATAATTCCGTTGTATGCAAGCACTGCCCATTCCAACAGCAAATGGTTCGTCTTTCTTTATGGAGGCCAGATGACCGACGGGACTCTGGGAGAAGCGTTTTTGACTTCCTGCGCCCTGGAAAATTCTTACCTTATGACCGTTGGAGCAGCCCGTGAGTTTTATCGATACGACGATTGGATCAGCTTGGAGCTGGAGGGGCAGTTTGTACAGCATTTCGGCATCCAAGACCATGAGGAATTCAACTTGGCGCTGGTTCTCCGTTGGCTGCCTTTTCCATGGGACTGTTATGTGGATACGAGCTTCGCGGCGGGAGACGGCCTTTCATACGCCACTGAGGTCCCGGAGATCGAGTCGGAGAGACATGACGGTGAAGCCACCCACCTCCTGAATTACCT
>Ga0351856_1152_pt2 | contig 9558 bp, 10 predicted proteins | sample BONcelHFGM3001D8_FD_206798 | JGI IMG/M metagenome (GOLD analysis project Ga0351856, IMG submission 206798) | Enriched cells from coal bed in the Powder River Basin, Montana, United States - BONCAT cells FGM rep2 HSBNCT.FGM.300.1.D8 ... | reverse complement strand
TACCTTATAATCATTATTTCTAATATTTTCTATTTCTTTCCAGGAAGGAATATTTCCATTTATAAAATCATCTAATGTTAAATAAGAATAACCTAATTCTTTAAAATCCCCAATATGTGGTTGTATCACTATTGGAATAATGCCATATGTCATATATTCCGTAAGTTTTGTCGGACATGCAACTCTATTTATAACAATATCATCTCTTAAAATAAATCCAAAATCCGATTTATAATAATATTCATCTATTTTTTCCTTTGAGACTGATTTTATTTCTACAATATCATCTAACTCATATGTATTTATTTTATTTTTTAATTCCTCTTTATCTTTAGTTAATATTACAAATTTAAATTTATCTTTAACTTTTACTATCGATTCTATCATAAGATCAATATTTTGCCATCTCTGTATTCCACCTGAATAAATTATTGTTATTTTATCTTTATCAATTATTTTTACATTCCTATTTGCCTGACAGGTATCTAATATTGGAAGAGTCATCATGCCAGTTTTCAGATCAGGATATTTATTTTTAAAATGCTCTGCCATAGACTCGGAAACATTGATGATAAGATAACTATTATGGATGACAAATTTTTCTATATTTTCGAAGTATCTGTCAGTTCTTTTTCGGCTGTAATAACACACTTCTTCAGGGACAACTCCATGCATATCTGTTATTACTTTTTTATATTTGTAAAATGGCAAAATATACTGTGCATTGTAAATACTGTGAACATAAATAAATCTTGATTGTAATATCAGATTTTTTAATTTATTGATATGTAGATTATTGCTGAAGTTTATCTGGTAAATCTTCAATTCTTCTGAAATAAAATCAACATCAGAATTATATGGTGTTATACTGGCATAAACACGTTTTTCTTTTTGAAATATTTTGTCAACAGTACTGATGCGCTGCATCATACCATCCTGTTCATTTTGTGGGTCAGGGTATGGGGCGATGAATAAAATCATTTACTTGAACTCTATTTATAAACTGGATAAATTAAAGTAAGCTATTAACTAATTTAGTTATAAAGGTGTAATTTGCTGATTGGGCATCATTATAAAACATATTGACTGTTTCCAGAGATAATTCTTCAAGATCCTTACCTACCATAGGAAGTTTTTTAAGAATATTATTTAATATAGTAATAATATGGCATCCACACTCTTCTGCCTGATAAATGTTAAATAATTCACGTGGACTTGCCCATAAAACTTCAACATTTGAATTATTATTAAATATAGAAACAGTTTCTTTCATATAAGGAATCGGGTCTCTACCGGTATCTGCTATTCTGCCGGCAAATACTGAAACTATACTTTTTACACCTGGTACTATAGCTTTATATACAGCTTCAACCTGTTTTAATGTTAAAATCGCAGTGATATTAAGAGATAAGCCATCATTTGAAAGTTTTTTTATAAGAGGTATGGAAGATTCTCCTCTGGTATTGGTTATTGGTATTTTAACATAAACATTGTCTCCCCAGCCTGCTATATATCTGGCTTCATATTCCATTTCCTCGAAATCATCTGAAAAAACTTCGAAAGATATAGGAAGATCCGGTATCTCTAATAAAGCAGCTCTTGCAAAAGCTTCGTAATCAGTTACTCCTGCCTTTTTCATAAGGGTTGGATTTGTAGTAAATCCTTTTACGAATCCTTCCCTGTAAGCTTTCTTCATTTCTGTTATATTAGCTCCATCGGCAAAAATTTTAATGTTTAAGTCTTTAATAGTTTTCATCTTCTTTACCTCATATTTTTATAGTTTCTTGTTAATTATCATTTCTACAGCTTCTTTTAAATTACCGACAGAAAAATTCGGATTGCTGTTTCCTCGATTATTGCTGGAATGTTCTTCCTCTATGAGTATAGTCTTTACACCGGCAGATTGTCCGCAGAATATATCCGTATCTCTATCACCTATAAACCAGGAATTCTCCATGTTAAGATGAAATTCCTTCTTTGCTTTCAGGAGAAAATAGGGTGAAGGTTTTCTGCATTCACATTTACAGGTAAATTCAGGAATGATTCCCTGAGGATGGTGGTAACAATAATAATATTCTGTGAATTTAATACCATTGTCAGTAACATATATGTGAAATCTGTTATGGATTGCTTTAATATTCTCCAGCGATGTTTTCCCTTTTGCAAAACTTGGCTGATTTGAAACAAGAAATAGTAAAAATCCCTTTTCCTGAAGTTTCTGTAAAGCTTCCAGCGTCCATTGATATAACTCTAAATCTTCTACATAATGAGGTGATTCATATTCTTTTGTTAAATGGTTAAATACAAGTTTGTTGATTACTCCGTCACGATCCAGAAAAATAGCCCTGTTCATTTGACGGATTCCCATTTCATTTCATTTGTTTTAATTAAAGGGTGGGAAACAAGTAAATGCCATATGACTGCCTGAAAAGCCTCAGTATGAGGAGTTACAGTCTCATTATTGACTGTAGGAATAATTACGCATGCATCTGATACTTTTGCAGTATATCCTCCGTCTCTTCCTACTATACCGATAATATTACATCCAATTTCTTTCCCGTATTTTGAGGCATTTACAAGGTTAACACTGATCTTTTTTTCTTCATTGCCTCCTCCTACAGAAAATATCATTATACAATCATCTTTATTGAGTCTGCTGCCTCTCAGCCAGTTAACAAAAGTACTGTCCCATCCATCATCATTTACACGGGCAGTTAATTCTGACACATTATCGATAGGAGTATAAGATTCTATTCCGGCAATCTTCCTGAAATCATTTACTGCATGAGAAGCATTGCTGGCACTTCCTCCAACACCCAGGATAAAAAGTCTTCCTTTTTTATCTCTGGTTTCATTTAGAATATTAACTGCTTTTATAATGATATTTTTATCAATTTTTTTTGTAATTTCAATAACCTCAGATAAATATTTATCTATATAATCTCCCGTCATTTGTGTTCCTCCGTTTAGTTTAATTAAATTCAATAATGGTTAATTGAGTAATAATCTTTAATTGTCTGTCTTTTGTAATGAGAGAAGCTTTATTATGGATGGCAGTTACGGCTATAATAGCATCTTTAATAAATCATTATTCCCTTGTAATAAAGCAATAATTGCATTAGTATCAAGTAAGTAATTTCTACCATTCATCACGAAGACTCTTCTGAACTGCTACTGAATCACCATGCCATGTTAATTTCCCGGCTAAATCTGAGAAATCATATTTTGGTGGTGTATCCTTAATATCAGGGATAGTATTTATTACCAGAATTACCTCTATATTCCCTGGAGATAGATTGACTGGTAAGTCTAAGCGTAAATGACCATCCGGATCAATTTTGCTATTTAAATTTAATACTTTCATGGTCAAACCTGCCTTTATCGTTCAATTTTAGTTTTTTTTAGATATTTTTCAGTTTCTTCCAGACCTTCAGAGGACCCTATTTCATAAAAACGTTCTTTTACTTCATACCCAAGCATTCCTTCTCTATTAATCAATTCTTTATATAAATCTGCAAGATCTAAAACTTCATTTTCAGTAATATTTTGAAAAGCCTCTTTCCTTAAAAGACCAAGTCCATAGTCAATATATTTCATCTCAGGACTGATGTCTTTTTTATCATATTTAAGAATTTTTCCTTCAGAATAAATGATATTACTTTTATCCCAGAGATTTTCATTTTTATAAACTGTCATCAATCCCATTTTATCATGAGACAGAAAATAATCAAGAATTGATTTAAAATCTGTATTAAGATAAGAATCTCCGTACATTACAAAGAATATATTACCAAGCAACGGCAAGGCTTTTTTTAAAGCACCTCCTGTGCCTAGTAGTTTATCTCCGTCGAAAGAGTAATCTACTGATATACCATGTTCTGTACCGTCTTTTAAGAAATCCTTTATCTGTTCCCCGAGATAACCGGTACATATGACTACTCTGGTAATACCTTTTTTCTTTAATAACTCTATTTGATGGCTGATAAATGTTTTACCTGCTAACTCTATCATAGATTTTGGAATGGTCTTAGTTACAGGATACAGTCTTGTAGCAAGACCGCCGGCAAGTATGGCTACTGGATATATCATGATTGAGCCACCACTCTCGTCCCTTCAAAATCGAATCTAAATCGAACTTCTTTTAACCCTGCTTCTTTCATTGTTCGTCTTAATTTCATCTTATCAGAGGCATAAAACATAAGGAATCCTCCTCCGCCTGCACCGATAAGTTTACCTCCTACAGCTCCGTTTTTAATAGCCAGCTCATACCATTCATTGATTTTCTCATTTGACATAGAACTGGAACGTTTTTTTTTGTAGTCCCAGTGTACATTCATTAATTCACCAAATTTATTTAAATCTCCATGTTCAAGAGCTTCACGGCTCTGGAATCCCAACTCTTTAACAAAATGTAAATTATCGATCATTTCTTTATCGCTTGTTTTTGTTTTTTCCTTTTGTTCCTTGAGAATTGAGGAAGCTTCTCTTGAGTATCCCGTAAAAAATAGCAGGAGATTATCTTCTAAATTATATAAAGTTTCAGTATCTATTTTTAATGGCCATGCTTCTACCTGATCATTTGTGTGAAAGCGAAAACATGTAGTACCTCCGTAAGCTGCAATATATTGATCCTGTTTCCCAATAGGTTCTCCCAGACGGTTAATTTCAATATCACAGGCCTGTTCTGCAAGTTGCTGTGGATGTATTAAATTCTTTTTATAAGTATGAAGACCTTTTAGAAGGGCTGTAGTAAAACTCCCGGATGAACCAAGCCCCGTACCTGCCGGTATGTCTGCCATACTGGTAATTTCCACTGACAGATTATCAATGCCAACCATCTTCAAGCTCTCCCGTATGATAGGATGTTTTATTTCATCTATTGAGCTTACTTTTTCCATTTTAGAGTATTTTATAATTAATTCTTCTACAAAGGTTTTATGCAGTGTTATATAAACATATTTATCAATAGCTGCTGCAATCAAAAAACCTCCGTAATTACGATAATAGGAGGGAAGGTCTGTTCCTCCTCCTCCAAGGGATATTCTCAAAGGGCTACGAACAATTATCATATCTTCCTCCATATATTTTATCTACTATTTTCAATGCTTCATAAGCATCTTCTATATCACCGCAGACAGGCTTATTATTGCAAATAGAACTTATAAAATCTTCAAACTCGTATTTCCATGATTTATCTTCACCAGGATATTCCCATATAGTAGTTTCAGGTGGTCCCATTTCTGGAAGCATTTTATAATGAGTAAGTCTCTCAACTCCATAACTCCCGCCGAGACCATCTATTTGTAGTTTCCCGTATTTACCGTATATCTCCAGGCAGAACATATTTTTCCATTCGGAACAACTGACATGAAGCCAGGCAGTCTGGCCTTGTTGTGTACGCAAAGACAGAAAAGCATTATCTTCTACAGTCATATTCCAGAAGTATGTTTCCACAAAACCTTCCACTCCGGAGAAATTTCCAAGAAACCATCTGGATAAATCAATTAGATGAACTCCCTGATCGATTAATTCTCCTCCTCCTGAGATTTTAGGATTTGCCCTCCATTCTTTTTCATATCCCACTCGTCCCCCCTGACCATATCTTCCTCTTATAAACATCAGTTCTCCTGGTTCTCCCGAATTAAATATTTCTCTGGCTTTCATCAGTGCAGGATGATATCTATGATTGAAGCCTACCTTTATCTTATATTTTGACTCACCGGATTTTTTTAAAAGAGGCTCAAGCTCTTTATGTGTAAGAGCAGCAGGTTTTTCGACTATTACATGTTTTTCATGTTCCAATGCATAAAGACTCATAGCAGTTAACCAGTTGTTGGTAGTAGAGACTATCACTATATCTACCTCTGGATGACCTGCCGCTTCTTTCCAATCGGTAGTTATAATAACTTCCTTCCCAAATTGACTTACCTTTCTGGCTCTATCAATATTTGTATCGGACGTTATAATCAATTTATGTTCTCCCAGAACTCTGGCTCTTTTTTCTCCTATTAGCCCGCATCCTATAATAGCTATATTCATAATATCACTCCCATTTTTCTCCTCTGTCTTCCGGTACAATTCTTCTTAAGGTATAAACATCTGTTTTATGTAGTTTTTCTTTATAATCCTGAAACTTTTCCCATGGATCCCACACTGCACTGATTAATTTACCTGTAATTCCATTACTTTCATATGAGGCCAGATAAACACAGAGAGAAGCCCCTTTATCTAAAGGAGTACCTCCTGATGTCTTTTGTTTTAATGATTTTTCGAAAAAAGTTTTTCCTACAAGTTCCGGCCCTGCTGCCAATACTTCGTCCAGCAGTCTGGTATTTAAAGCTCCGGGTGCTACTGCATTAATATCTATATTGAACTCACGGTATTCTTCTGCAAGAGTTTCAGTGAGACGTACAACTCCTGCTTTAGATGCAGCATATGCACTTATTCCGGGAAGTGGAGCAGTAGCTCCTCCACCTGAAAGATTAATTATTTTTCCATAACGATTTTCTTTCATATGAGGAATTATGTGTTTACATGTAAAGAATACACCTGATAAATTTATTTCAATAGCTTTAATCCATTCAGCAGCATTAACATCTTCAATAGAACCCTTGGGGCCATATATACCGGCATTATTAACTAAAATATCAATCCTGCTCAATTCCTTTAAGCTTTTCTCAACCAGGCTTATTACATCACTTTCAATTGAAACATCTGTTTTTAATGCTATAATATTCTGCTTCGATCCGGCAATTGATTGTAAATGTTTTTTTACATTTTCAAGTTTTATAAGATCTCTTGCACATATTACGACAGATGCACCTTCTTTAACAAAATTTTCCGCTATAACCGCCCCAAGTCCCTGATTGGCGCCAGTAATAATGGCATTAAGATTTTTTAATTTCATTCTAATTTCCTCCCTACAGCTATGTAATTCATTCCTTTATAGCACTGGAAAAGTTTTTCAAGAAAACCATTGGCATCAATTACTATAGATTTGCTCATAGATTCAATAGTTTCTCTGTCTAATTCTCTGAATAAAGGCCATTCAGTTGCTATAATTATGCAATCCACGTTACTTAAAGTATCTTTGATACAGTTTTGAAGAGATATAATTTCTTTTAATTCATCAGGCAGATGAGTGATTTTTGGATCAAAAGCTTTTATATTAGCACCTTCTTCATAAAGCCAGTGGCATAATTCTATTGATAAAGATCTTCTGAGTGTATCTGTACCTGCTTTATATGTTAATCCCAGGACAGCAACAGTTTTTCCTTTTAATTCTTTTAAATATTCTATAGATTTTCTTTTTATCCAATCTTTATGGTAATCATTACTTTCTTTCACTGCTTTAAACAAAAAAGTTTTTTGATTATGAGTTTTACCTAAATCAATTAAAAAATTGATATCTCTTGCCAGCGTTCCACCGGCAAAAGCTGTGCCGGGGCCAACATAAGCTTTTTTCCCTATTCTTTCCTCGGTTTTTAAACCTCTTTCCACTTCTTTTGCATTTGCTCCTGTAATCTCACAAATACTGGCCAACTCATTTGTAAAAGTAACTGAAGTGGCAAGAAATGCATTTATGGCATGTTTTGTCATTTCTGCAGATTCAATACTCATCCATTCCAGTCTGGGGCAAATTTTTTCGAATAGAGGCAATAAAGATTGTTTATCTTTATTTTCTCTAATACCTATTACAATTCTATCAGGATTTTGAAATATTTGAATAGCTTTTCCAAGACGTAAATTCTCAGGAGAGCATGCAAAAACAACATTACCTTCAGGATATTTTTGTTTATATATGGTTTCCATAAGAGATGTAAATCCTACAGGTACCTGTGAAGAAATAATTATTTTTGTATCTTTTTGAATAAAATCCATGACTGAAAGAATATTGCTCTCAACGAACTTTATATCTGCAATATCATTATCGTCAACCGGTGTATCGAAAGTTACCCATAGAACATCACTATTGTTTAGAGCTTTATTCGGCTTATCGGTAAAACTCAATCTTCCTTCTTTTATTCCTTTACTCGTTAACTCATCGAGTCCAGGTTCATATATGGGTGCTTTCCCTTTTTTTAAATCCTGAATAGTTTTTTTATTAAAATCTAAACCTGTTACAGAGAAACCAATTTCACTCAAACATGCCGATGTAACAGAACCTAAATGCCATAAACCAAATACACAAATTTTCATAAACTTAACCTCTCCTTTTTAACACCCATTGATTTTCTTGTAAATATTTAAGTGTTTTAATAACAGATTCTTTAATTGAAAGCTTCGGAATCCAGCCAAGATTGTTTATTTTTGAACAATCCAGAAAAATAAATGGACTATCGCCAATCCATCCTCTTTCTCCACCTGAGTATTTAAGCTCAGGTTTTAAACCCAGATGTTCTGTAATCCTGTTGATAGAATCATTGACTTCACAATATTCATTTGTGCCAAGATTAAAAATATTTACTTTTTCTTGAGAGTTAGCAATGGCAAAAAGCATTGCATCAATACAGTCCTGAATATATAAATAGGATTTTTTCTGGTGTCCGTTACCAAGAACATATAATTCATCCTGGTTATCTAAAAGTTTCTTATAAAAATCAAATACATGGCCATGAGTATATCTTTCTCCCAGAATAGAAACAAACCTGAAAATCCAGGATTGAAAATTAAATCCTTCACAATAAGCCTCAATCAATCCTTCACAGGCAAGTTTTGATGCGCCGTATAATGAAGTCTGTTCCGGGAAAGGAGCATTTTCCGGTGTGGGAAATATATCTGGTTCACCATAGATAGAGCCGGTAGAAGAGAAAGCTATCTTTTTTATGCCATTTATTCTCATAGCTTCGAGAACATTAAATGTGGCCATAGTGTTTTGTTCCAGATCTTTTCTGGGATGTTCTGTACCAAATCTGACATCTGCATTGGCTGCCAGGTGAAATACGAAATCACAACCAGCCATAGCTTCAGTTAATTTATTATGATTAAGATTATCATTTTCTATAAGGGCAAATCTTTTAGATTTTTTTGCATCATTTAAAAATTCTTCAAATCCTGTGGAAAAGTTATCATAAACGACAACATAATGTCCATCTTCCAGAAGTCGATCTACAAGGTTACTTCCTATAAAACCGGCTCCGCCTGTGATAAAATAACGCATTTTATTACCTCGTCTCTATTTATTAATGATACATTTTAGTCCAACAACCAGGTTGCAAAATACTAAGTTAACCGGGAATGGGAAGAATTTCTTCCATATTACTTTATAACCTGCTTTGCCTATTTCCTCAATTATCTCATAATATGTATTTATATGTTCGCTTTTGACAAACCAATCATAAGAGCATTTATATTTTTTTTCAAAAATTCTCTTTGCAGAAATTCTTCTTGCCAGTGAATATGCAAAACTTCCTTCACATGGCAAAACAAAATCACAAAATCCATCCGGTTTTAACAGGTTCTTTATATTTTTTAGTGCTGAAGGCAAATCTGGTAAATGTTCAAGAACATGAACTGCTATAATTCTATCAAAATAGTTTTCACTGAAATTCATATTTT
>Ga0351856_1206_pt1 | contig 9703 bp, 9 predicted proteins | sample BONcelHFGM3001D8_FD_206798 | JGI IMG/M metagenome (GOLD analysis project Ga0351856, IMG submission 206798) | Enriched cells from coal bed in the Powder River Basin, Montana, United States - BONCAT cells FGM rep2 HSBNCT.FGM.300.1.D8 ... | reverse complement strand
TATAAAAGAGCTATAATAATCCTTGAGGAAGCTAAAAGTAAAGATAAAAATTACTGGCCCCTCTATCTCTATACAGGTATGGCCTATCATTTTAATACTGATTATAGTAATGCTATAACATATTATAAAATATTTATCAACAATGGCGGCAAAAATCCAAAAATGGGAACAGCCTTTTATAATATAGGAGATTGTTACTACAGAACAGGTAAAACAAAGGAAGCAATAGGGTTTCTGGAAAAATCAAGACAATTCTTTTACAATAACAATGAAAGGGATTATTATATAAGAAGTCTGAAAAAACTTGTAGATATAACTTCAGGTAGTGAATATAAAAAATATAAAGAAGAATTAACGAACCCTCTTCCCACTGTTACTCCAACAGCTACAAACACAACTTTACCAACATTAACTCCTACAAAAATTCCTCTTACCCCTACGCCGACAATGACCCCAACTCCTGTAGAATATATGGTCATAATAGAAGAAGGGGAGTTTGATATGGGTAATCCTGATAAAAATAGTCCTCTAGCAGAACAACCATTGCATAAAGTATATCTAAACTCCTATAAAATAGATATATATGAAGTGACAAACATTCAGTATTGTAAATTCTTAAATGCAAAAATGGCAGAAACAGATAGCAGTGAATATAAATGGATTGATATAGAAGACGAATATTCTAAAATAGAAAGAAAAGAAGGTAAATATACAATAAAACCAGGGGGCTATGAAAATTATCCTGTCACATGTGTGTCCTGGTACGGAGCAGACGCATATGCAAGATGGAACTATAAAAGACTTCCTACTGAAGCTGAATGGGAAAGGGCAGCTAAAGGCAAAAAAGGTTATATATACCCCTGGGGTGACATATGGGATCCATTCAAATGTGCAAACAATACAGGAGGAGAAGGAGCTCTTATGGCAGCAGGGACATTTCCGGAAGGTGCTTCAGAGGATAAATTAATGGATATGGCAGGCAATCTATATGAATGGTGCAGTGACTGGTATTATGATGGTTATTACACACATAGTCCCAGTAAAACCCCTCCGGGAGCCCCTGGCGGCTCCTACAAATCTGTCAGAGGAGGGAGCTGGAAGCAAAGTGAAAGTTATCATTTTCGCACAACATACCGATCTTCTTATATGCCTGGAGCGAATTCTCCTTATGTCGGATTCAGACTGGTGAAAGATGTGAGATGAAATTTTATCTCGAAAAATAGTTCAGGAATGACAATTTAATAATTGTCCCAGGTTTCAGGTTATGGGTTATGGGGTTTAGGTTTTAAAACTTCTTAATACAACACCCATCACCCTCATCTGCGACAGTTATTTTGACTTCATTCCTTAACAAAATATATATTACCCTTTACAGAAAATAAAAACTATTGTAAAATAATTTTATTATTTATCTTAAAAAAATTTATATGAAAAATCAAAGATATCTTTTATTATTTTTAATACTATTACTTCTCATCCTTCCTTTGCAGGCTGTAAATCACAGTCACAGTAGTATTGACAGTGATGATGACTGTTATGCCTGCCAGTGGATAAATATTTTCGCTACCCTTTTTATATTCTTCGTTTTTTTATTTAAAAGTGTCTTTCTATTACAGCCTTTCTATATAGAGGATTTATTCCTTCCACAACTGTTTTTTTCTCCCGTTTACTCCATAAGAGGCCCTCCTGAAAACTGAATTATCCCTATAAAATAACATTTCTATTTAGTTTAAGCGTAATAATCTTCATATCAATCATTACTCATTACGCAATACTTTATGCATCACGAATAAATAAGGAGGATAATTTTATGTTTTCCAGGATTTTTATTATTCTTTTCTTTATTTTAATTTTTCCTTTAAATGCCTGTGGATTTAATGAAAATATGGACATAAATAACATTGAAGAAAAGATAAAATTAACAGGATTAAACTATGAAGCTAAAATTTCAAAATTAAGAACAGATATTCTCTGTCTTGAAGATAAAAAAGATGAAAAAGTGACTTTACCAGATGAAAAGAAAGGTAATGAAGATTTAGAAAAAAGAATAAAAGAACTTGAAGCAAAACTGGAAAAGACCACAAAAGATTATGAGACTCAGTTAAATGTCCTTAAATCTTCTCTCGAAGAATTAAAAAAGGAACAGCAGTCTCTTACTGATAAAATAGATATCAATCAGGCACTGCAGCAGGTAACAGAACCTGAAGAAATCCCGGAGTCCCCTTCACGTCAGGCCTATCAGTCACAGAATCCTGATATAAGTATTGTAGGAGATATTTTATTTTCCAATGTAAATTCTGCAACTCAGGGACTTGTTCCCCATGATCTGACACACCATGAACATGAAGGTAAACTACATGCCCTTCACAGTGATACAGATGAACACCATCACAGTACAAATGATTTTCAGCTGAGAGAACTTGAAATTGGTTTTCAGGGAGTTCTCGATCCCTATGCAAGAGCTGATGTTTTTCTCGGTATTCATGCAGGAGAATTACATTTAGAAGAAGGGTATATGACTCTTTTAAATCTTCCAGGTTCACTTCAATCCAGACTGGGTAAATTCAGAGTTAATTTTGGAAGAGCAAATAAAATGCACAGACCTGGATATTATCTTGTAGATTATCCAAATATGGTAAAAAATTTCCTGGGTGAAGAAGGTCTTGCCTCTGTCGGAGTGGAGGGAAGTTATCTTCTTCCCATAGATACTTATGTAGAAATGAGCGGTCAGGTTGTGACAGGAGGAGAAGGAAGTCCTTCCTTTGCCAGTGAAGGCAATTATATTTATCTCGGCCATTTAAAAACTTTTTTTGAACTAAATGAAAATAATTCTCTGGAAATTGGAGGAACCTATGCAAAAGGTAAATATGATATGGAACATAACCTGTCCGGTGATCTTGCTGGTTTTGATGTGACATACAGTTGGAATCCTACAGATGATCCATACAGTTCTTTTATTTTACAGAGTGAGGTCATATTCAGCAGAAGAGAACTTCATGACAGCAACGATAAATTAAAAAGCTCCGGTTATTATATTTTCGGTCAGTATCAGCTTTCAAGAAGAGTGTATCTGGGACTGAGATATGACTATTCTGAATTTCCCTATAATAATATGGAATATGAAAGAGCCTATTCTGCAGCTCTTTCTTTCTGGCCAAGTGACGCCACAAGGTTCAGACTTCAATATACCCATACTGATAGAACGTTCGGACAGGAGAGTAATTCTATCTTTTTACAGACTACTTTTACTCTTGGTCCACATAAACATTAATTTAAGGGTATAGGAATTTTCATTTTTAATGGCGTAAAATAAGGCTTTATATGAAAATTAAGTAGAAGCAATTTATCTAAATAATTTAAACAGGAGGTAATGTAAATGAAAAATTTAATCACTTTTATAATGATCTTTTTACTTTTTCTTGCAAATAAAACAGAGGCAAAAGTCAAAGTAATAGCAACAACGACAGATCTCGGTTCCCTTGTTTCTTCTGTGGGAGGAGATAAAGTGGAAATTATTACTCTCGGTAAAGGATATCAGAATCCCCATTCTGTTCAGGCAAAACCCAGTTTTATGGCAAAAATGCAGAATGCAGATGCTTTTATAAAGGTAGGACTCGATCTGGATATGTGGGGAAATGCCCTTATTGACGGAAGCAGAAATGAAGATATTTATCTGGGCTCTCCAGGACATATTGATGCTTCAATAGGCTGTGAAATACTGGAGATACCTACTGTAAAACTGGATAAATCTCAGGGACATATTCATATATATGGTAATCCTCATTACTGGCTTGATCCTTTAAATGGAATAAAAATTATGGATAATATCTGTAAAGGTCTCAGTATAATAGACCCTGATGATGCAAATTATTTTAAAGCCAATAAGGAAAAGTATGGTAAAGAGATAAAAACATCTCTTCAGGGATGGTTAAAACAGATGGAGCCATATAAAGGCAGAAAGATTGTAACCTATCATGACAGTTGGCCGAATTTTGCAAAGAGATTTGGTCTGGATATAGTGGGTTATATTGAGCCAAAGCCCGGAGTGCCTCCCACGGCAAATGATATAGCAAAACTTATAGGTGTAATGAAGGAAGAAAATGCAAAAATTATCATAATGGAACCATATTTCAGTGATCAGGTGCCGAAACTTGTGGCAGAAAAAACCGGTGCCACTATTCTGGTTTTACCTCCTTCTGTTGGAGGTGTTGAAGGAATTAATAATTATATAGATCTGTTTGATTATAATATCGGGAAGCTGGTTGAGGCTTTTAAGAAATCGTAATGCGTAACGCGTAACGCGTGACGCGTGACAGGTGAAGGGTGAAAAGTGGTATATGATGAGTAATAGATATTACCACTCACCCTTCACTCTTCACTACTAAATCAGGAAGGAAAATAAATGAACAATCTCATTGAATTTTGCAATGCAACCCTGGGATATGGCAATAAAACTGTTCTCAAAGATTTGAACTTTTCTATAAGAGAAAAAACCTTTACAGGTCTTGTCGGTGCCAATGGTTCCGGTAAAACAACCATACTCAAAGGGATTTTAGGACTCTTAAAACCATTGAAAGGATTTATTAAATTTAATAAAAAGGGCCTTTCTTTCGGTTATGTTCCCCAGAGGGAAGTTATAGATGAAATATATCCCCTTGATGTTTTTGACATAGTTCTTATGGGGAGATACGGCCTTATACCTCCTCTGAGAAGGCCGGGGAAACATGATAGAGAAAAAGTAATGGACAGCCTTTCCTATCTTGATATAAAAGACCTTGCAGCCTCTTCTTACAGGGATCTATCGGGAGGCCAGAAACAGAGGGTTCTTATTGCAAGGGCACTTTCCGGAGACCCTTCTATTCTCATACTGGATGAACCTACAAACGGTATGGATTTGAAAAGTGAAAAAACTATAATGGATCTTGTGAAAATGCTTCACAGAGAAAAAAATCTCACAGTTATATTTGTAACACATATATTAAATCTTGTAGCAAATTATTCTGAAGAGATAATCATAGTAGATGAAGAATCTATTAAATCAGGAGAAACGGAAAAAATACTCAATAATGAAGTTTTGAGTGAGCTATATTCTCTTCATGTGGAAGTAATAAATCATTCAGGACAGACTTTTATTCTCACAGGTGAACATAAATGATAGACATGTTAACACTACCTTTCATGCAGACTGCTATTGCGGCAAGTCTTTTTATAGGGCTTATATGTTCTTTTTTAGGTGTATATATTGTATTAAAAAGAATAGTTTTTGTAGGTGCAGCTGTAGCCAATATATCTACAGCAGGCATAGCTTTTGCCATTCTCATGGGATTTAACCCGGAGATTTTTTCCCTTTTATTTGCCATAGCAGGAGTTCTCCTCTTTTCTATCAGTGTAAGAAAAGGACAGAAGAAAATACCTGCAGAGAGTATAATAGGTATTGCCTACGGTGTTTCCTCTGCACTGGGAATACTTCTTGTGGCAAAAAGTGCCACAGGGGAATCTCATGTTCTTTCCCTTATTTTCGGTAATATCCTTGCAGTATCTGTAAGCCAACTGAAAATCATTGCCCTTGCATTTCCCTTTATACTATTAATTCATTATCTTTTTTACAAAGAATTTTTATTTACTTCTTTTGACTCTGAAATGGCTAAAACTCTCGGTATAAAAACTACTCTCTGGGAAATTATTTTTTATCTTACACTGGGAGTGACTATTTCCCTGTCAATCCATGTGGCAGGAGCCCTTCTAACCTTTACATATCTTGTCATACCTGCAACTACTGCTCTTATTGTGACAGGTAAAATAAAATTTGTATTTATTTTCTCTGTAATATTCGGTCTCTTTTCATCCTTTGCAGGTATGTATTTTTCTTATATAATAGATCTGCCGTCAGGGCCGACAATAGTTGTTACATCATTCATATTATGTATGGTAGTTATAATTATTTCATGGATAAAAAATTTAGTAAAAAGAAGGTGATTTTATGATATGCAACAGTCTTGTGAGTATGTACTATGATAGAGCAAAAGAAAGATATGTTATTGATTTACGCATAGGTCTTGGATATACTGCAGTTCTTCTTGATGATGGTAGATGCGGCCTTGCCTGGACAGGAAAATGTGAAGAAAAAACCTGCTGCAGTCTTATGGAAGGTGCCGGTTCTTTTATAGGAAAAAGTGCGGCAGAATTAATACACTTTTATCCTTCTCATAATCCTCTTAAAGCTTCTGTAGGACTTGCAGCAATAAATAGTCTTGCAAATTATGAAACAAAGGGAAAAAAAGAAGGAGATATAATTGAATGTCTTAACCTGAAATCAGATGATAGAGTTGGAATAATAGGAGATTTTAAACCTCTTGTTAAAGAGATTGAAAAAATTACAGATAAAATTTTTATTTTTGAGAAAAAATATACAGATAGTAAATATTTTGTTTCTGAGTCAGAAATATCAAATATTTTACCTTCATGCAGTGTGGTTCTGATTACTGCTACAAGCCTTGTAAATAAAACCTTTGAACCTCTTATAGAACTTATAAAAGATGTTCCTTCATGTGCAATGCTTGGGCCATCAACTCCTCTTGTACCGGATTTTTTCTCTGATAAATATATAAGAATTCTTTCCGGAATTGAGGTAATTGATGTGGATATGGTTCTTAAAATTGTAAGTCAGGCAGGAGGTATGAAAAGTTTTAAGAATTTTGTGAAAAAAGTGAATGTTATTTTTTGATAGATATTACGATGAGCATGTGAAAATCGTGACGCGTAACGCGTAACGCGTGACGGGAGAATTACTCATAACCTGTTACAGGAAGGTGGATTATATGAATTGTGCCCTTTGTATGGATAAAGCCTGTTATAAGGGAAAAAATTGCACCAATATTATAGACAGAGTTAAAACCTGTTATGAAGATGAAGTGAATAATAAAATAATGAAGTCTGCTTCCAGAATAGAAGCTCTTCATTATATGAAAGCTACCAGGCTCGAAGAGGTTATTTTATTTTCAAAAGAAATGTCTTATAAACATCTTGGAATAGCTTTCTGTGTCGGGTTTTCAGAAGAAGCAAAAATACTCGAAGAGATCTTAAATAAACACTTCAAGATTTCTTCTGTGTGCTGTAAAGTCTGTGGTATAGATAAAAAAACCTATGATTTAAAACAGATAGATGAAAACAGATTTGAAGCCATGTGTGATCCCATAGGTCAGGCAGAGATTTTAAATAAAGAGAATACTGATCTTAATATAATAACAGGTCTCTGTATAGGTCATGACATAGTCTTCACAAAACATTCCATTGCTCCTGTAACAACTCTTATAGTCAAAGACAGAGTTCTTTCCCATAATCCTGCAGGAGCAATTTATTCCTCTACGTTAGTGGAAAAGTTAAAAAATCCATTGAATTTTAACACTTTCACCACTTAAAATTATCTTTTTTATGAGTTGTTCAAGTATTAATCTTTTTCCTTGAAGGTCTTTCTTTTTCCATAATTCCGGGATAGTGGGGATAATGCTTAGAGCTTCAGTATTCTCTATTTCTTTTTTCTCTACAGGGAGGCTTTTTAGAAGATCTTATTTTTCTTTATGCAGCAGGCTTATTCTTTCACCTATTTTCTTTATGTTTGATACTTCTTCAACCTGGTATAAGTCCAAGAGTTTATCTATTTGTTTGTCTAATTGCAGTATTTTCTTTTCTATTAAAGGTTTGGTATTATCTTTTTTTACTGGCTTTTTCTTTACCTGTTTTAGATATTCTTTATCTAATGACAGTCGAAGAATACAATCAGTTACAATGCCGTCTAACTCCTCCATTCTCCATGTTTTATTTTTGCAATTATGGTCTTTAATCATCCATCTTGCAATTTTTGTTCTTGAATAACACCTGTAATATTCATATCTTTTTATTTCACCTGAAAGAGTTTTTTTATCTATGCTTTTATGGTATCTTGCACCACAACTGCCACAAAAGAGAAAGCCGGCAAGAAGAGAATTTGACTCGAATGCTTTTCTTTTAATTACTCTCCTGTTATTTTTTAAATCTTTGCTTTTATGAAATAATTCTTCTTCTATTATAGCTTCATGTTTTCCTGTGAATTCTTTTTTCTTGTGTGATATTTTCCCGATATAAAGAGAGTTGTCTATTACATACATTACAGCAGATTTATTCCATTTACCATATTTATGTCGGAATCCTTTATTTTTCATTAATTCGGCAATTTTATTTATACCATGTCCTTCTGAATAAAGCTTGTATACTTCTTTTATTTGCAATGCTTCATAATTATTTATCGTTAATTGTCCGTCAATAAAATCATAACCTATTGGAATTCTACCGCCACCATGAAATAATCCTGATTTTGCCCTTCCTTCTTTACCAAGTTTCATCCTCTGTATTATATTTTCTCTCTCAAGCTGAGCAAATACAGAGAGAATTCCTATTGAGGCCCTACCGAATGGAGTTGAAGTGTCAAAACTTTCAGTAAGTGAAATGAAGTCAACTGAATTCTTGAGGAAAACATCTTCTATCAGGTGAAGTGTATCTTTTTGGCTCCTTGAAAGCCTGTCCAGGCGGTAAACAAGAACTATGTCAAAATTTTTAATCTCTGCTATGAGTTTCTGCATTGCCGGCCTGTTAAGATTACTTCCAGTAAAGCCAGGGTCAATATAGATATCGGAAATTATCCATTCACGGGCCTTACAGTAGTTTATGAGTTTTTCCTTTTGTGCCGGGACTGAAAAACCTTCTTCAGCCTGTTCAGTTGTGGATACACGGATATATATTGCTACACGTTTCATGGTAATTCTTCCTTTTTTATTTGAAGAATGGTATAATAATTTTGCAATGGGGTTCTCTTCTTACGGAGGGGAACTTCAATTATTATATCCTCATTACTGCTTAATTCAACTATACTTTAGTCTCTAATGGAGTTATTCTCTTATCCAGCCCCTCATAAACGTATTGTATTTCATTAATTACCTGGTTAAAATGATTTTCTTCTCTTTCAGTAAGCTTATCTATTTTACCTTCAATACAGGTTACTTTACCTTCAAGTCCAGTTACTTGACCTTTTAGATCTTTAACATCTGTCTTTAATTCTTTAAGTTCTTTCTCAATACTATCAATCTTATTAACTTTTTCTTCCATTGTATTGAGTTTACTTAATATCTGTTTTAATGTTTCTTCCATGATGATCTCCTTTTTATGATATAGCTTCTAGTTTATCTTCATGCCGTCTTACTCTCTCACCCATTACAGTAACCTCTTGTTTTATACCTTCTGTGGTAATGACCAGGTTTGACACAAAAGACAATATTTTATCTAATTTATTATCAAGTCTTTCTTCCATTGCTTTCATGTTTTCACCCTGTTCAAAGTGCATTTTCAATAATAATTTCTGGCCATCTTCAAGAGTATTAAGTTTTTTATCAACCAGGTCAAACCTTTCTTCAGTTTTCTTATCTAAATTATCAATTTTATTCTCCAGGGTATCAAATCTTTCATCCATTAATTTACCTGGAGAGTCTTTCTTTTTAGGCATAATTTTCTCCTTAATCGAATGGTATTTCATTTATGGCATCCCGGAGCCTTTGTAATCTCTCCGGAGAAATATATTCTATCCATCCACACGTCCAGCACTCATAATAGGCATTGCCGGCATCTATTCATAACTTACTTCTTTTATTATTGCCTTTCGAAAATACTCTTTCCC
>Ga0351856_1205_pt1 | contig 9831 bp, 6 predicted proteins | sample BONcelHFGM3001D8_FD_206798 | JGI IMG/M metagenome (GOLD analysis project Ga0351856, IMG submission 206798) | Enriched cells from coal bed in the Powder River Basin, Montana, United States - BONCAT cells FGM rep2 HSBNCT.FGM.300.1.D8 ... | reverse complement strand
ACCTCAATATCCGACTGAAACATGTCATCAACCGCCAGGGACTTGAACCCGAAGAGTATGTCGAGGCACTCAAGCAGGCCATGTACGATGTGTACGAATTCGATCCACTCATTGTCATCAACATGTTTCAATTTCAGTCCACTGAAACGGTTAAAAATCTTTCTCCCGAACTGTTGAGTGAAATCATCGAACTGTCCAACAATTCCATGGGGACCATGGCCGACATTTTTGAAAAAGGCATTGAAAAAGGGGTATTCATCAACCGTCATCCCAGTGCTTTGGCTGACGTGCTCTGGAGCATGTTTTCCGGATTGATTCTATGGGAAGAAAGCAAAAAACTTTTTAATGAAAACAAGGAATATTTGAAGACAACCATGGAGATCGCGTTCGAGCTGTTTACCCGCGGAATTCGACTTCATGACAGCCCGGCCCCTTTAAACGAAGTTGCACGACCAACACCCCAATAACCCATTTTTTAGCAGGAGGATCAGACTCATGGCAGAAAAAGAAAACCTGGAAACATCAGAAGCTCAAATTGCCGTACACTGGCAGGAAGAAGGATATTATTATCCGTCTGCACAATTCATTGCCCAGGCAAACATGACGGACCCAGCAGTTTACGACCGTTTCAGTCTGGAAAATTTTCCCAACTGTTACAAGGAGTATGCAGATCTGCTGACCTGGTACGAATACTGGCATACCACCCTTGATACCAGTGACGCCCCCTGCTGGAAATGGTTTGTCGGTGGTAAAATCAATGCTTCTTACAATTGCATCGACCGTCATCTGGCAAAAAACAAAAACAAAACCGCCATTCATTTTGTGTCTGAGCTGGAACACGAAAAAGTCGAACATATCACCTATCAGGAGCTGTATGTCCGGGTCAATGAAATGGCAGCCTTGCTGCAGGATTTCTGTGGATTGAAAGCCGGCGACCGGGTCACCCTTCATCTGCCCATGACCGCGGAACTTCCCATTACCATGCTGGCTCTGGCCCGCCTGGGCGTGATTCATTCCCAGGTATTCGGCGGATTCAGTGGAAAGGCTGCCGCGGATCGGGTGGTTGACTCCAGAAGTGATGTCCTGATCACGATTGACGCCTATTATCGGGGTGGACATCTGATCGATCACAAGGAAAAGGCCGATGTGGCTGCTGAAGCAGCGGCAAAGGAAGGGCAGCCCCTTAAAAAAATTCTGGTGTGGCAGCGGTATCCGGGAAAAAATTCCACACCGACTCCCATGGTCGAAGGTCGCGATTTTTTTGTCAATGATCTCTTAAAAAACTATTATGGCAAACGGGTCGATCCGGTTCCCATGCCTGCCGAAGCCCCGCTATTTTTAATGTACACCAGCGGTACGACCGGTAAACCCAAGGGCTGCCAGCACAGCACCGGCGGATATCTGGCCTATGTCACCGGAACATCGAAATATGTTCAGGATATTCATCCAGAAGATGTTTACTGGTGTATGGCCGATATCGGATGGATCACCGGACATTCCTACATTGTATATGGCCCGCTGGCCCTGTGCGCCTCCACGGTCATTTATGAAGGCATTCCCAATTATCCGGATGCCGGAAGACCCTGGCGGATCGCCCAGGAGCTGGATGTCAATATTTTCCACACCGCTCCGACCGCCATTCGTGCCCTGCGAAAAATCGGCCCGGATGAACCCGCAAAATACAATTATCACTTCAAGCACATGACCACCGTGGGTGAGCCCATCGAACCCGAAGTCTGGAAGTGGTACCACAAGGAAGTCGGCAAAGGTGAAGCCATCATCGTGGATACCTGGTGGCAGACTGAAACCGGTGGCTTTCTGTGCAGCACCCTGCCTGCAATAAAACCCATGAAACCGGGAAGCGCCGGGCCGGGAATGCCGGGTATTCATCCGATTATTTACGATGAGGATGGGAATGAACTTCCCGAAGGATGCGGAAAGGCCGGAAACATCTGCATCCAGAACCCCTGGCCGGGCGGGTTCCAGACCATCTGGGGAGACCGTGACCGGTTTGTCAAACAGTACTATGCACGGTATTGCAAAAACCCGGACAGCAAGGACTGGAGAGACTGGCCGTATCTGACAGGGGATGCCGCAGTCAATGGACCGGATGGATATTACCGGATTCTGGGTCGGATTGACGATGTCATCAACGTATCGGGTCATCGACTGGGAACCAAGGAACTGGAATCGGCTGCCATGACAGTCATGGAAGTTGCCGAAGCAGCGGTCGTGCCGGTTTCCGACCCGATCAAGGGCGTCGTTCCGGATCTGTATGTCGCCCTGAAACCCGGCTTTACCCCCAGCAAGGAAATTGAAGATAAAATCATCAAAGCCCTTGTTGTGGAAATCGGACCCATTGCCAAACCCAGAAAGGTCTGGATTGTGCCCGATATGCCCAAAACCCGTTCCGGCAAGATCATGCGGCGGGTCCTGGGCGCCATTTCCAACAAGAAGGACGTGGGCGATGTCATGACCCTGGCCAATCCGGAAATTGTCGAGGCGATTCAGGTCATGGTGCAGAAATAAGGATGAAGGCGGAAGGGCAAAGGATGAATTGTCTGATGTCCTTCAACCCGTGAATTTGGTTATCCGACAGGGTGCAAGGCGTGAAGCGGCTCTGTCGGGATAATCAACCCATATCGATGACAATATTTTGGAAGAGGAGATCATGAACGGTAATTACAGAGTGTTTCTAACTGGTTTTCTGGTAGTGATGTGGTTGTCGGCTACGGTGTTTGCCGGATCGCTGGTCGCTCCGGAACTGGATGTTCCCAAAGACAAGGCCAAAAATCAGGTTTTGACAACCGTGTTGAAGTGGAAACCCGTTGCAGGCGCCAAAAGCTATCGTGTTTTTGTGGCGTCTTCTGCCGACATGCTGAACAATCTGGCTCCCGGCGCAGCCTGCAAGGACTGTTTCATCGATGAAAAAACCGATGCCCCGACCTATCAGATTCCGGCGAAACGATTGAAAAAGGACATTCCGTATTTCTGGACGGTGCGGGCTGTCAGCGATGCCGAGGAAGGACCGAATGCAGTGGTTCGATCCTATACCATGGCATCGACGTTTTTTATGGATATGGATTGATGACCGTGAAAAATCCGTCATGCCGGACAATCCGGCATGACAGGGAAGGGCAGGGCAGGGGATACCAACAGGTGTCAGGGCTGCTGCATCGTCAGGATCGGGGTAAGGACCATCTCGATAAAAAAATATGCCGTGAAGCCGATGAAGATCACCAGCGCCAGGATGACATAAAACCGGTTGTAACGGTTTTTGCGGGCATCCCTGGCATCATAAAAAACCTGTTTGCCGCATGAGCGGCACCAGTTGGAACGCTGTTGACTGATAAATTTGTTGCCGCAATCACAAATGAGTTCTTTGGGTGGAAGGGAAGTTGTCACGAATAAAACTCCTTATTTGATTTCTTTTCCGGTTTCATCAAATTTTTGAGGTTCCCGTTCTTTAAAATATTGGGATGTTTCCTTGATCATCAGGTAATAAGAGCTCAGACCAAATAAAATAATCGTCAATACGGCATGAACACGTAAGGCCGGAGCCGATATTCCGACCGCCCAGACGATAAACCAGACAATATTTCCGAAATTGAAAAAGATAGACAATTTTCTCGCCCAGGGTTTAATTTTGAAAACAAAATAACAGATGCCGATTCCCACGGCCACCACACGGAGGATGACTGCGTTATTAAATGCCTTCTCTGGAAATAGCCAGTTAAAATGATACAGAAACATAAAAATCGACAGCCATCCGCCCAAGAGAAACCCAAGGGCCTTTCGAACAGCAGGTGGATATTCAAAAAAAGACAACAGTCGGTTCAGCATAATGGTATTCCTTCTGCGATATGTGGTTACGTTCTGAACGGCAGTGCGTGGCAAATGGTCTTTAATAGGCACGGATTTAAAAATTATCAAGGTTTATTCAACTGAATGGATTTTTTATTGACAATGGAACTCAAAAATTTTAGAAACCACTACACAATAAATTGCATTCATTTTATGTATGTAGCTATTTTATAAATGTCCAGGTTTTGCACAAACACAACAAATAACCAGAATTGAAACAATCACAAAGAAAGGAGGTGGAAAAGGCACTTTTTGATCATACGACAATAAGCCCGTCCGGCCATTTGGGTCGGTCAACCTTTCTCAGTCAGTGTTATTCAAGGAGGATATTGTATGAGTTCAGTGACATGGGTTTATATCTTGCTGGGGTTGTATATCGTTTATTCGACCTACGAAGGCATGAAAGGCTTCTTCAAAGAAAAAACCGCGGCTGGCTATGCCATCGGTGGTCGATCGGTACCGTTTATCGCCTTTCTCATGGCGGCAACCGCAGCCTCCTTCAGTGGCTGGACCTTTATCGGCCATCCGGGCCTGATCTGGCGGGATGGTCTGGCTTATGCGTTTGCCTCGTTTTATGTCATTACCATCCCCATTACCGGAACATTTTTTGCCAAGCGTCAATGGCTTCTGGGCAAACGCTACGGTTTCGTGACGCCTGGTGACATGTATGCCTATTATTTCAACAGCGAGGCGCTTCGATATCTGGTCGTGTTGACCGCTGTTCTCTATTCCATCTTCTATTCTGCAGTTCAGTTGATGGCAGCCGGTGCGCTGTTCAACGTTATCACGGGTGTCGATTTCATCACCGGCGCACTGTTTCTGGCCGCCATTGTGTGGTTTTATGTGGTCACCGGCGGTATGAAAGCCGGTGCGTATGTCGGCGTGCTGCAGTTCTGTCTTCTGGTCGGCGGTATCATCCTGCTGGGCATTTTTGTTATTCATGATCCCCAGTTTGGTGGATGGAGCGGATTTGCGGCCTCCATGGCCAAACTGGATCAAAAGTTTCTGACCGTTCCGGAGGTGATTACCTGGGGTCTGGGCAAAAAGGGCGCTGCCTCCTGGACATCCATGATGATTCTGACCTACATGTTTGCGCTGATGGGCATTCAGTCCTCTCCGGCATTTACCATGACCTTTTTTGGCATCAAATCCCCCAAACCCCTGGCCTGGCAGCAGACCTTCATGTCCACATTCGTGGTCGGCTTTGCCCTGTTCTATTTCACCGCCTTTCAGGGTATGGGTGCAAAAGTTCTGGAAGTGGCCGGTGTTGCGACTTTCCAGGGTATGAGCGACCGAACCATTGTTCCGACGCTGATTCAAAATTTTCTGCCACCCTTCATGGTCGGTCTGGTCTTCATGGGCGCGATTGCCGCCATCCACTCCACCGCCGCTCCTTACATCAATACCGGTGGTTCCATTCTGTTACGGGACGTGTACTGGCGGTTGATTCGTAAACAGCAGGCCGGTGATGCGGAACAGATCTGGGTCAACCGGATTCTGACAACTGTTTTAACCATCTCGGCACTTTATGTGGGTATCAACTCCAAGGCGGCTCTGGTCATTCTGGGTGCCTTGGCCACGGCATTCGGGTTTGTCATGTATGTGCTTCTGATTGGCGTGTGCTGGGGCTTTAAATTCCCCAGAGTCGGCGCTGTTCTGGGTACGGCCGCCGGCATGTTTGCGGTTTATCTGACGTATGCGGTCTGGCCCAACCCCCTGTCCATGCATTGCGCATTCTGGGGCACGTTCGTGGGTCTGATCGTCGCCTACATCTGCAAAGGCATCGGCATCAAGGACGACAAGGAAACCATCGACCGTCAGGCTGAAATCCGGCAGTGGCTGGACAGCGTGGATGCCCCGACCGAGAGCGGAATCAAATGGCGCGGCATCATGAAGTTTGTCGTTCCATTGTGGTTTTTCTTTGCCATCGGGCCAGCCTGTATTCTGGGCAACAACGCATTTTCCTTTGCCGGTTTTCCGCCGCTGTGGTCCTGGCAGATTTTCTGGTGGGCCGCAAGTATCGTCATGATGTGGGGGCTGTGCTTTAAAGCGGAAATGTCCACCACCAATGACGATCAGATTGCCCGGGCGAACAAGGAAACAATGATTGTGGTCAAGGCATAGGCATATGCCGTTATTCCGGCGAACGCCTGATTCCGGAATCGGTAACGCATGTTAAATTAGGAGGTCAGTATGAAACTTGAAGATAAATGGTTAATCGGCATCATTGCCTTTATTATTTTGTTTACGTCGTCATTTGGCATGGGCATGTGGGGATAACCTCCCTTTACAGAAAATATGATTAACCTGTTGATAACCGGGGCGGGAGAGATCCCGCCCTTCATGTATGTAAGAGGAGGAACGCTCGATGACCAACCCGTATGTTGAGGCATTTAACCAATCCATCAATGACCCGGACAGTTTCTGGGCAGGTCCCGCCAGTGACTGCCACTGGTATAAAAAATGGGACAAGGTGCTGGATGACTCGAATAAACCCTTTTACCGCTGGTTTACCGGCGGCGTCATGAATACCTGTTACAACGCCCTGGATTTTCATGTTGAAAATGGCCGCGGCGATCAGGCGGCACTGATTTATGACAGCCCGGTCACGGACACCATCAAAACCTATACCTATACCCAACTGCGGGATGAAGTCGCCAAATTTGCCGGGGTTCTGGATAGTCTGGGCGCCAAAAAGGGGGATCGGGTAATCATTTACATGCCCATGGTCCCGGAAGCAGCCATTGCCATGCTGGCCTGTGCCCGGCTGGGGGTCATTCATTCCGTGGTATTCGGCGGGTTTGCGCCCAACGAGCTGGCCACCCGAATCAATGATGCCAAACCCAAGGTCATGATTACCTCGTCCTGCGGTATCGAGGTCAAGCGGGTCATTCCCTACAAACCCCTTCTGGATCAGGCCATTGAACTGGCCGCAAGCAAACCGGACCACTGCATCATTTTGCAGCGCCCCATGGAAAAAGCAACAATGATTCCCGGTCGGGATCTGGACTGGGCAGAGCAGATGGCCAAGGCCAAACCGGCGGACTGTGTACCGGTGGCGGCAACTGATCCGCTGTATATTCTGTATACATCCGGAACAACCGGCATCCCAAAAGGCGTGGTTCGGGATAACGGTGGCCATATGGTGGCACTGAAATGGACCATGAAGGCCATATATAATGTTGATGCGGGTGATGTCTATTGGGCGGCTTCCGATGTCGGATGGGTGGTCGGGCATTCCTATATCATCTACGGTCCGCTGCTGAAGGGATGCACCACGATTCTGTACGAAGGAAAACCGGTTGGGACACCGGATGCCGGTGCATTCTGGCGGGTGATCTCTCAGCATAAGATCAAGGCCATGTTTACCGCACCCACCGCGTTTCGGGCCATCAAACGGGAAGATCCCGAAGCCAAACTGATGAAAGGCTATGATCTGTCCTGTTTCAAGACACTGTTTCTGGCAGGCGAACGGTCGGACCCGGACACGCTGAAATGGGCGGAAAACAACATCGGGGTTCCGGTTATCGATCACTGGTGGCAGACCGAAACCGGATGGGCCATTGCGGCCAACTGCATGGGGCTGCATCAGTATCCGGTGATTCATGGCTCGCCTACGGTTCCGGCGCCGGGCATGAACGTTCAGGTGGTGGACCCCAACAACAACCTGGTCAAGGCCGGAGAGATCGGTGCGCTGGTGATCAAGCTGCCGCTGCCGCCCGGAACCCTGCCCACGCTGTGGAACAACGATGACGGCTACATCAAATCCTATCTGGAGGAGTTCCCCGGTTATTACAAGACCGCCGACGCCGGATACATTGATGAAAACGGATATGTGTATGTCATGTCCCGAACCGATGACATCATCAATGTGGCCGGACATCGCCTGTCAACCGGTGCGATGGAGGAAATTCTGTCTGACCATCAGGATGTGGCAGAGTGTGCGGTTCTGGGTGTGGAAGATTCCCTGAAAGGTCAGGTCCCGGTTGGATTTATTGTTTTGAAAGCCGGTGTCACCAAAGATCAGGCGCAAATCGTCAAGGAAGTGGTTCAGATGGTTCGAGACCGGATTGGCGCTGTGGCATCCTTTAAAACCGCCACAGTGGTCAAACGGTTGCCCAAAACCCGGTCCGGAAAGATTCTTCGCGGCACCATTCAGAAGATTGCGGACAACAAGGAATTCAAGATGCCGGCTACCATCGATGACCCGACCATTCTTGGAGAAATCGAGGAAGCCCTGGTCAAAATCGGATATGCCGGTGGCCGGAAATAACCTGTAACCAGATTCCTCCGTCATCCCGGTATCCGCCGGAATGACACCATCACACCCATCACGTCAACCGGTGCAGTATTCTGCACCGGTTGTTTATTCTGGAACGCATCCCGTGAACTCACACAAAAAATTCTGGCTTTTTGTAGCACTTTCCGCAACCATTACCGCTGCGGCGTTTATTGCACTTGCCAGCCTGTTCTGGAGTCAGTTCACCCCGGATGAGCAGCATCAGCTTATTGAGATGGTTCACCGGCATATGGTGTATGTGGTGGCCATTATTGTCATGTTCATCGGGGGATGGATTGTCTGGCTGGATGCGGTGCTGTATACCTATGTCCTTCCCACCGTGCAGGTCGCGGATGAAACCCTGATGATCTATACGGTCAATCCGTCTCACCGGATTAAAATTGATGCCAGCAAAGACATGAACCGGCTGGCTGCGCTCATCAACGAAGGCGCGGAACGCTATGAAGCCCTTTTTGCCGGCGTGGAAGATAAAATCCGTCAGGCCAGGCAGGAAGTGGAGCAGGACAAAAACGTCCTGGCGGCCATTGTGGGCCAACTGCCGGAAGGCATCATCATTTGCAATCCATCCGGGTCCATTCTGCTGTTCAACAAAAAAGCCCAGGAGGTGTTGACGCTACGGGAAAAATCATGTGACAATCCCAATTTTGAAAAGCTGTCCGGGCCGTTTCTGGGATTGGGCCGGAATATTTCCAGTATCATCGACCCGGCTCAAATCGATCGCGCTGTTACCGAAATATCTGGAAAACTCAATGGCTTATCTGATCGTCAGGCAGATGTCCTGGCAGGTCATCCGGTTTCTTTTTTTTCCATTACCGGTCCAATGGGAAATCTGTTAAGTATTGAGATGGTCCCCATATTGGACCATCGTCAGAAACTGGCCGGCTTTATTCTGATCATTCATGACCTGACCCAGGCATGCACGCTGGAGGCCAGACGTATGGTTATGCAGGTGTTGTCCGGTTTTCAACACGGGCTTGACGAAATTTGGTCATCGGTCGAAACCCTGCTGGCCCATTCGCAGAGCACGACCTTCCATCAGACCCAGGTGCTGAAACTGATCTATGACCATACCTGTCGAATGAAAGAGCTGATTCGAATATCATCGTCAGAACCGGCTGATTTTCAAACCATTTCGCCCATTACGCTGCTGGATTCCAGCCGTCCGGAATTTTATGATTTCGATCTCTTCAACCGGCCGGAAGCCAGCCCTGATCTTCAGGAATATTTTCTGACCAATATCACCTATACGGTATTTGATACCGAAACCACCGGACTGGACCCCCGAACCGATGAAATCATCTCCATCGGTGCGGTTCGAATTGTCAACAACCGGCTGCTTCGGGATGATGTATTCAATACGCTGGTTGACCCAAAGCGTGACGTGGGGGTAGAGTCCATCAAGGTGCATGGCATTCAACCGGAAATGCTTCAGGGGCAACCCCCGATCGAGGTGGCTTTGTCATACTTCAAGCGGTTTTCCGAGAATACGGTTCTGATCGGTCACAATGCAGCCTTTGACATGCGCATGATTCAGATCAAGGAACCGGTCACCGGCATCCGGTTTACCCAGCCCGTCCTGGATACCATGTTTCTGTCTGCCGTGCTTCATCCCGCACATCGCTATCACAGCCTGGAAGCCATTGCCGAACGACTGGGGCTTTGCATCA
>Ga0351856_1204_pt1 | contig 9834 bp, 5 predicted proteins | sample BONcelHFGM3001D8_FD_206798 | JGI IMG/M metagenome (GOLD analysis project Ga0351856, IMG submission 206798) | Enriched cells from coal bed in the Powder River Basin, Montana, United States - BONCAT cells FGM rep2 HSBNCT.FGM.300.1.D8 ... | reverse complement strand
GGCTGGATTCCCGCCAAAAGCCTGCGGGAATGACGTTGGGTGCATTCTCGGACAAGGCCCTGGGCTACGGCATTATTCGTCAATCGCTTTTACGTGGCCGCTCCGCCGGCGTGAATGGCGGCGACGAGCTGGCTGTTTCGAAAATGGACGATGTCGATGGCCTTCTGGGGGCAGGCCGCCGCGCACACGCCGCAGCCCTTGCAGGAGGTCGCGATGGTCTCGGCGATGAATCCTTTCCCCGGAACTTCGTAGCGTCGGATGGCGCCGAACGGGCACGACTTCTCACACAGTCCGCAGCCCGTGCAGAGCTCCGGGTCCACCACGGACACGATGGGCTCGACCTCGATGTAAGGCCGTGAAAGAACGGCTGCCGCGCGGGCCGAGGCGGCCTGCGCCTGAGCGATGGACTCATCGATGGGCTTGGGGTAGTGGGCAAGGCCGCAGACAAAGACGCCGTCCGTCGCGAAATCCACCGGGCGAAGCTTCATGTGGGCCTCGAGGAAAAACCCCTCATCGTTCAAAGGCACCTTGAGCTGCTGTGCAAGCTCCTTGTGTCCCGTCGGTATGATGGCGGTGGCCAGGCTCAGGTAATCCACGGTAAGGCGAACCGGGGCTCCCAGCACGTGATCTTTCACCGTGATCCGGAGTTTTTCGCCGCCGCCGCTCACGGTCTTTTCCACCACCGGTTTTTCGTCGAGGTTGTATCTTATGAAGATGACGCCCAGCTCTCGAGCGCGTGTGTATAGGTCCTCACGGAGCCCGTAGGTGCGCAGGTCCCGGTAGAGGATGAAAACGTCCAGGTCGGGCTTGCGGGTCTTGAGACCGATTGCCTGCTCGACGGAGGCCGTGCAGCATACCTTCGAGCAGTAGGGACGCTCCGGCTCCCGTGAGCCCACGCACTGGATGAACGCCACGGCCTCGGATTCCCGGAGCCTTTGCGGCTCGGCTTCATAGAGGGCTTCCAGCTCATGCCAGAGCACAACGCGGTCGCTTTGGCCGTAGAGATATTCCCGCGGCTCGAAGCGGCGCGCGCCGGTGGCCAGGATCACGACCCCGTGGTGCAGATCGCGCTCCGTCCCGTCCGTCACGACCGTGGTCGTGAACTGGCCGACGAATCCCTGCACCGTCTTGATCGCCGTCTCCGTCAGGGTTTCAATGCGGCTGTGGTTGAGCACCCTTTCCCGAAGGGTCGAAAGGTATTCCCGAACGTCCTCGCCTTTCCAGGTGCGCCTCACCGTGAGCGCGTTTCCGCCGAGATCCTTCTTCTCTTCCACGAGAAAGGTCATGAAGCCCTGGTCTGCAAGATTGAGGGCCGCGCTCATGCCGGCGATCCCACCCCCGATGACGAGAGCATCTTGATTGATGGGCACCTGCATCCGCTCGATGGGCTCGAGGAGCGCCACCTTGGCGACCGCCATGCGCACCAGGTCCTTGGCCTTCTCCGTTGCCTTCTCGGGCTCCGACTGGTGTACCCAGGAATCCTGGTCGCGGATGTTGGCGAGCTCGAACAAGTAGCGGTTCAGCCCCGCTTCGCGTATGGTCTCCTGGAACATGGGCTCGTGGGTCCTCGGCGTGCACGCGGCGACCACCACGCGGTTGAGCCGGTGCTCCTTGATAGCTTCCCGAATGAGCTTCTGGGTATCCTGGCTGCAAGTGAAGAGATTGTCGGCGACGTAGGCCACGTCGGGCAATTTTGCCGCGTAATCGCGGACGGCGGGAACATCCACCACGCTGCCTATATTGATGCCGCAGTGGCAGACGAAGACGCCTATGCGGGGCGAGCCCTGGATGATGGGATTCTCCGGCGGATAGGTCTTCTCTTGGGTGAGTGATCCCCGAGCGGCGGCAAGCACAGAAGCGGAAGCGGCCGCGGCGGCCGAAGCCTCCGTCACCGAGGACGGAATGTCCTTGGGGCCGGCGAAGACTCCGCAAACGAAAATTCCCGGCCTCGAGGTCTCGACGGGCGAAAAGCTCGATGTTTCGGCAAAGCCGGCGGTATTGAGCCCGACGTGCAGTCTTTCCGCCATCGCCAGGACGTTCCGCGAGGATTCGAGGCCGGTGGACAGCACCACGAGATCGAACAGCTCGCTCCGAAGCGTCCCTGCATCATCGACATAATCAACCCTGAGGTCCCCCGAGCCGGGCGAGGCCGCCTGGACCGTGTGGACCCGGGACCGCACGAAGCGCACTCCCGACTCTTCGCGGGCGCGGTCGTAATACTTATCGAAATCCTTGCCGTAGGTGCGCATGTCCATGAAGAATATGGCGGCGTCCAGGTCCCGGCCGACGTGCTCCTTGGCAATGACCGCCTCTTTTATGGCGTACGTGCAGCAGACCCCCGAGCAGTACGAGTGGGCGCCCTCCTGCATGTCGCGGGAGCCGACGCATTGGAGCCAGGCAATTTTCCGGCAAGGCTCCTTGTCCGATGGACGCACCAGGTGCCCCTCGAAGGGGCCGGTGGCGCTGAGTATGCGCTCAAACTCCATGCTCGAAATGACGTTGGGGTGCTTATCGTACCCGTAGGTGTCGTACACGCGGGGATCGGTGGATTTGAAGCCGGGCGCCAGGATGACCGATCCCACCTCGATCCGGTGGATCTTTTCCTTCTGATTGAAATCGATGGCTCCCGCCGGGCAGAACTTCTCGCACGCCCTGCATTTGCCCTTCTTGAAGTAAATGCAGTTCTCTTCATCTATTACGTACTTGAGAGGCACCGCCTGGGGGTACATGACGTAGACCGCCTTGCGCGTGCCCAACCCCTCGTTGAACTCGTCGGTAACCTTCTTCGGGCACTTGGCCGCGCATTCGCCGCAGGCGATGCACTTGTCCGCATCCACGTACCGGGGACGCTCCTTGACGGTCACCGTGAAACGCCCTGCCACACCCTCCACGGCCTCGACGTCCGATAGGGTCATGAGCTGGATGTTGAGGTGGCGGCCGCACTCGACGAGCTTGGGCGACAGGATGCACATGGAGCAGTCGTTGGTGGGAAACGTCTTGTCGAGCTTCGCCATCGCGCCTCCGATGGAAGGCGCCTGCTCCACCAGGTAGACGTAAAAACCGGAGCCCGCCAGATCGAGGGCCGCTTGGGTTCCGGCAATGCCGCCACCCACCACCATGACCGCGCCGGTCACTTGTTGAGCTCTATTCTTTTTATTCATATAGATTCACTCCGTTCGCAGACTCCTCCGCAATCAACGCGCAACGCAATCCAACACGAGAGCCAGCCAGTACCACGCCGCAACAAAGGGGAAACCGTTCGACCTACGGGTCACATCCTCGATGCTGCCAACTCCATTGGCAGATCACCGGGCCGTAATCAGGTAAAGCCACGTGCTCGCCAATATGCAAGTAGCAGACCACGGCAATGTGCAGGTGCGGTGGGCCTTGGCGGCCCGGTTGGGGACGATAGGACGTGGGGGGTTACTGGGACGATTGATTTAACACGACGTTGAGGGAGACAAACGGAAGGTCATGGATGGGCTGGTACAACGCGGCGAAAGTCCTCACCTCGTTAGCGGCCGCCTCGCCGTAGCCTAGGGCCTTGTGCCCGTTGTGGTAATGGCACCTCCGCTGGGCCTGAGCCACAACGGGCACAAGGCCCTATGCTACGGCGCTGTTTGGAAACCAAACTGGGTGAGACTTCCGCCGAGCTGTTCTAGCTGTCGCCCTCGGTATCCATCTCGCGGACGTAGCGGACTCCGAAGCGCTTCATCTGGTTCCAGATGGTCACGCGGGAAACGCCCAGTATTTCCGCCGCCACGGACTGGTTGCCCTGGGCCTTGTTGAGGGCCTCGATGAGATGCCTCTTCTTTATCTCTTCCTTGGTCGGCTGCAGGTCCTTGCCGTTGCCGTTGGAATGGCCCTCTTCGCAGATGCCGGGCGGAAGGTGGTAGGGTTGGATCATGTGCTCATGGCAGGTTACGAATGCATATTCGAAGGCGCTTTTGAGCTCCCTGATGTTGCCCGGCCAGGAATATCTCATGAGATACTCCATGGCGCCGTTGCTTATTCCATTGATGCCTCTTCCGCTTTTCAGCCGGATCTTGCGAAAGAAAGATTCGGCGAGCAAAGGAATGTCTTCCACCCTTTCCCTCAGGGGAGGCAGGCTGATGGGGATGACGTTGATCCGGAAAAAGAAGTCTTTCCGGAAGCTTCCTTTTTCCACGAGCTGCGGGAGGTCCCTGTTGGTGGCCGAAATGATGCGGACATCCACGGCGATGGGCTTACTGTCTCCGACCCGCTCCACGACCTTTTCTTCCAGCACGCGCAGGAGCTTCACCTGGGTCGCGAGCGGCAGGTCCCCGATTTCATCGAGGAAAATGTCTCCTCCCTGGGCTATCTCGAACCTTCCCGCCCGGCTTTGATACGCCCCGGTGTAGGCTCCCTTTACATGCCCGAAAAGCTCGCTTTCCAAGAGCGATTCCGTAAGAGACGCGCAGTTCACCTTCACATAGGGACTGTCCTTCCGTTCCCCGATTTGATGGATGGCCTTGGCCACGAGCTCCTTGCCGGTTCCGGACTCCCCCAGGATGATTACGGGAGCATCCGACCGGGCGGCATTCTCGATGAGGTCGTATACCTGGCGCATGGCGGCGCAACCGCCTATGATGCCATGGAACCCGTCCTCGCTCCTGAGCTCGCGGCGAAACGCCGCTATCTGTTTGTCTTTCTCAACAATTTCGGTAATATCCGTGATGGTTTCCACGGCCCCGATCAGCTTTCCTCTACTGTCGTGAAGGGGAGAGGCGTTCTTCAGAACCTGAACATAAGAGCCGTCCTTCCTCATGATGTTGCATCTTCGCTGGCTCAACAGTCCTGTTTTGAAGAGGACACACCAGTGGGATCCGCCTCTCTCCCTGGCCATCTTGTAGAGACTGCAGTTCAAAATGGAGCACTTCTGCCCGATGAGCTCCTCTCGCGAGTAGCCGCTCATCAGCTCCATGGCCTGATTGACCGACACGATTGATCCGCAAGTATCCACGATCATGATACCATCCCGAATGGTACTCACCACCGTTTTCCAGTACCTATCCAGGTCTTCCTCGAACATTGATTCCCTCGCGTTCAAAACTGAGCATCTGTTAAGTTTCATTTTTTAACAACTTTACACCTGCTGCTAAATATTATCTACACCATTTACAATAAGGTAACATGCCAATTCAGCACTCCTTACTGATCCCCCCCCGTTGACCGTCACTCCCGGAAAATCCGCTTCATGCAAGCAATCGCGGGCCATGGGGAAGCATATCGACGCGCTCCGTTTCCGCAAGGTATGGCGCGGACGCGGGCAACGCCCAACCCAAAACAGCCGGCGTTCAAGGAGGTGGTGTTTTAAAGAATTGTGCCAATTTAAATACCATCTGGCATCAACATTGCCAAGAGACCTGAGCCGGAAACTAAACAAAAGGAGCGGTCCTCAATTGAACGAGAAAGCAGATTACACACTCGATTTCAGGGAAACCATCGTTCCCCTCGCCCTTCTCAAGATGGGCCAGGTGCTGATGGAAATGAGGACAGACGAGGTCCTGGAGATCATCACGCGAGATCCGGAAGTCCGAACGGATGTGCTCAAAGTAATCCCGAGCTCCACGTGTGAGCTCCTCGGCGTGGAGTTCGACAAGGGGGCCCAGACCTGCCGGATTCAGCTCAAGAAAAGGAAGCAACCGAGGTCATGATGAGCGCATTTGGCGGAGGCCAATGTCCGGCCCGTTGTCCCAAGCATGACCGTGGCCGGCCTTACCCGCGGGATCAGAAACGAAAGGTAAGCAATTACAGAACGAGAAGGGGGCCTATGAGTTTTGAAAAGCGACTTCTTTCAGGCGAATTTGTAGTCCTGGCCGAGATGAACACGCCCAAAGGGGTGGACACCTCGCAGTTCCTGTCCAACGCGCGCAGGATCAAAGGCCGGGTGGACGCGGTCATCGTGCCGGACATGGACAACGGCATCATGAGGATGAGCGCGCTCGGCGGCGCGGTGCTCATGCATCAGCAGGGGATCGAAGCCGTCATCCACGTCTACTGCCGGGACAGAAACCGGATGGCGCTCCAGGGAGATATCCTGGCGGCTCACGCCCTCGGCATTCAGAACCTGATCGTGGTTCACGGCGAGGACATCCTCAACGGGGACCATCATGACGCCAGACCCGTGGACGATCTCGACGAGGTGGGGCTTCTGAACGCCATACGCTGCCTCGAGGGAGGAGCCGATCTTGCCGGAAGCGAGCTTAGCGGCGCCCCGACCTTCAACGTCGGGTGCGCGTTGGCTCAGTGCAAGGACGAGAAGTCCCTGGATTGTGAGCTGGAGCTGGCAAAAAGGAAAGTGGAGGCGGGAGCCAAATTCATTGTCACACCGCCCGTCTTTGACCTCGCTCGTTTCGAATCTTTCATAGACAGGGCCAAAGGCTTGGGAGCTCCGATCATCCCCTCGGTGTACCTGCTGAAATCCGTTGGAGCGGCCCGCTACATCGCCACCAACGAGCCCGAAGCGGGCGTCTCGGAAGAGCTCATCCGCCGCATCCGCAAGGCATCCGACCGCGAGATGGAGTGCATTCGCATCGCGGGCGAGATCACGGGGGCGCTGAGAGAGCTTGCACAGGGAGTGAGGATCATAACCCTTGGATGGGAGCACAGGCTTCCCGCCATTCTGGACTGTGCGGGGCTGTAAGTCCGAAGAATCTTAAAACTTGTAAATAGAGGATCAAAGTGCCAATGCAAGAGCAAAGAAGATCCCAATCCAGCAACAAGGTTCTCATCGTCGGCGGCGGCATGGGCGGTATTCGGGCTGCCCTGGACCTGGCGGAGGCGGGCCGGGATGTCGTCATGATCGACAAGGCATATGCCATCGGCGGACTCATGACGAGCCTTGATCGAACCTTCCCCACCAACAACTGTGACCTGTGCACCCTGTCTCCGCACCTGTCGGAAAGTGGCCGGCAGTTGCACATCGAGCTCATGGCCATGACCGAGCTGAACAACCTGGAAGGCAGCGCCGGCAGTTTCAAGGCGAGCCTGGCCACACAGCCCCGTTATATCGATATGGGCAAATGCACCGCCTGCGGCGAGTGTTACCGAGCTTTTCCCGAATGCGTCCGCTTCACGCCGGGGCTGGACCACCGGGCGCCGACCTGTATGCGGTATCCGCAGGCAACTCCGTATGCCTTCTCCATCGATCCATCCGCATGCTCCAACATGGATGAGCTCGTCCGGGTGTGCCCGGCCGGGGCTATCCTCCCCGACGACGGACCGAAGGTCGGTGAGATCGAGGTGGGCTCCGTCATTCTGGCGCCGGGGGCTGAGCTGTTCAATCCACAGGGCCTGGACTGTTATGGATATGGAGTCAACCCCAACGTCGTGACCAGCCTCGAATACGAGCGGATTCTCTCGGCGTCCGGGCCGACCCAGGGCGAGCTCCTGCGGCCCTCGGACGGCAAGAAGCCCCGCCGGATCGCCTGGATCCAATGCGTGGGGTCCCGCGGACTGCAGGACGGCTCTGTCTCCTATTGCTCGAGCGCGTGCTGCATGTACGCCCTCAAGGAAGCCATCGTCACGCGGGAGCGTTTCCACGAAGATATCGAAACCACCGTCTTCTACATGGACATGCGAACATACGGCAAGGACTACGAGCTCTACCTTCAGAGAGCGACGAACGACTACGGAGTGCGGCTCGTCAGAAGCCGTCCGCACACCATCAACCCCACCATGGAGGATGGGGTCCTCACGGGCGACCTCTCCATTTCCTACGTATCGTACGGGAACGATCAACTGTTGACGGAAGCCTTCGACATGGCGGTCCTCACCACGGGCTTCCGGGCGGGAGCAGATGTGAAGGCGCTTGCCGGCAGGCTCGGCGTGGAGCTCAACGAGCACGGCTTCGCCAAGACGGAAAGCTTCAATCCCGTTGCCACGTCAAGGCCCGGAGTTTACGTCTGCGGGCTTTTTGAAAGCCCCAAGGACATTCCCGATACGATGGTCCAGGCCAGCGCCGCCGCCTGCAATGCCGCAAGGGAGCTCAACCCGCTTCGCGTCGTTTCGGACGGCTATGAGGACTATCCCCCCGAGCGCGACGTTGCCGGTGAAGAGCCACGGATCGGGGTTTTCGTTTGCGACTGCGGGCTCAATATCGGAGGGGTCGTGGATGTCAGCGGTCTCGCCCAGGAAGTCGCTTCCCTGCCCGGGGTCGTCGTATCCACTAACATCGGGCATGGCTGCAGCCGCGAATCCCTCGAACAAATAGAAACCATCATCCGCAGGGACAGCCTCAATCGGGTGGTGATGGGGGCCTGCTCGCCCAGGACCCATGAGACCCTGTTCCAAGACGTCGTGCGTAAGGCGGGGCTCAACAAGTATCTGGTCGAGATCGCCAACCTGCGTGACCAGGATACCTGGGTGCACACCGACCGCCCCGGCGATGCCCGGCGGAAAGCCGCCGAGCTTCTGCGCATGGCCATCTCGGCCGTGCGTCTCGCTCATCCGCTCGAGGAGCACATCCTCCCCATGAGGAAGGACGTCCTCGTGGTCGGCGGTGGGGTTGCCGGCATGACCGCCTCTCTCAACCTGGCGGACATGGGTTACAAGGTGAATCTGGTGGAAAAATCCGGCAAGCTCGGGGGCGTAGCCCGCAAGGTTCGCACCACTATCGAGGGAGACGATGTTCAGGCGTATTTGGATGACCTGGTAAACCGAACGGAGCATCACGACCAGATACAGGTCCTCAAGAGCGCCGTGGTGGTTGATCATTCGGGCATGGCGGGCATGTTCAAGACCGGAATTCAGGTCGGCCCGCAGATGTTCTATCGCCAGATCAAGCACGGCATAACCATCATGGCAACTGGAGCCTTGCCCGCTCGTCCCGCCGAATACCTGCTGGGACAGCATCCGGCGGTCACCACCCAATTGGACCTCGATGCAACGATCGCGGACAGTCCCGAAAAGGTCAAGGCCTGGCGGGAAGTGGTCATGATCCAGTGCGTGGGATCGCGTATACCGGAAAACCCGAACTGCTCGCGCGTATGCTGCCAGGCGGCCATAAAGAATGGTCTGAATATACTCAGCCTGAATCCCGAGGCCAGGGTCACCGTTCTCTACCGTGACATGCGCACACCGGGATTCCAGGAGGATTTCTATCGAAAAGCGCGGGAGCGGGACATGCTCTTCGTTCCCTACGACCTGGACGCCAAGCCCCGGGTTGAGGCGGACGGTGAAAGAACAATCGTTTCCTTCAACGACCCGGTTTTGGGACGGGACATGAAGATTGCCGCCGACTGCCTCGTGCTGAGCACGGGATTTGTCGCCGACGAGGAATCCACGGAAGACCTCGGAATGATCTTCCGCCTTCCCCGGACGCCGGACGGGTATTTTCTGGAGGACCACGTGAAGCTTCGGCCCGTGGACCTTCCCCTGCCCGGGTTTTTCGTTGCCGGGACGGCCCATTCGCCCAAGTCCATTCGCGACAGCATTGCACAGGCACAGGCCGTGGCGGCTCGTGCCCAGACATTCCTGGCGAGGGATTCCATCAACCTCGGGGCCGCGGTGGCACGGGTGGACAGCAGCAAGTGCGCTTCCTGCCTCATCTGCGTCCGTGCATGTCCCTTCGATGTGCCCTTCATCAACGCCGAGGGGGTTTCGGAAATCGACCCGGCCAAATGCCACGGATGCGGGGTCTGCGCCGCCGAATGTCCCGCCAAGGCCATTCAGCTCATGCAATACGACGACGACCTGATTCTGGCCAAGTTGGACGGACTCTTTGAAAGGACAGTGTAATGGACAGCTCTGACAACTTTGAACCCGTGATCGTCGCTTTCTGTTGCCATTATTGCGCCTACACGGCCGCCG
>Ga0351856_1203_pt1 | contig 9884 bp, 7 predicted proteins | sample BONcelHFGM3001D8_FD_206798 | JGI IMG/M metagenome (GOLD analysis project Ga0351856, IMG submission 206798) | Enriched cells from coal bed in the Powder River Basin, Montana, United States - BONCAT cells FGM rep2 HSBNCT.FGM.300.1.D8 ... | reverse complement strand
GAAAGGCTGAAACGCGCCATTGTTTTGTCTGTAGGAGCGCCCGTCTTAGTGTCAAGCATGACTAAGGCTCCGCGATGGTTTGCATAATCATCTGCTCGTTAATGTCGTCTCCGACCAGCTCGGTCAGTTTCTTGCGGTCCCGTAGCACCACGACCCGATGGCTATAGTCGACGACTTCCGCGAGTTCCGAGGCAGTCTTTAAAACCTCGCCGGTGCTGATCTCGTTTTCCTTACTCGCCTGGGCCGCATCGGTAATGACGAGGTTGACCTGGGTGACGCCGGTACTCTGCTGTTTGGTCGAAAGCTCGATTTCGCGGGCGATTTCGGTGGTCGTCGTGACGAGTGACGCGATCTCCGTAAACGCAGAGGCGACACTGAGAAACTGGCGCGACCCGGCATCAACCGCCTTGGAGCCGGTTTCCGTTGTCATGACAGTGGTATTTACGGCGGTGCGTACGTCATCAATCAAAACACGGATATCCTTCGTCGCAACCGCGACACGGTCGGCGAGCTTCCGTATTTCGTCGGCGACAACCGCGAAGCGCTTGCCCGACTCGCCGGCCCCAGCGGCTTCGATGGTGGCGTTGATCGAAAGGATGTTGGTTTGTTCCGCCAGCTCAGAAACGATGTCGAGAATACTGCCAATCTGCTGAGACTTCTTTCCGAGTTCGAGCATGTGATCGACGATAAGATCGACCTGCTGGCGGATACTCATAATCGAATCGGTGGCAGACTGGACCGTGCCCTCGCCGGCGTGCGCTGCCGCGTCAGTTTTTTCCGCCACGCCGGTCACGCGCTGGGCGCTTTCGGCAATCTGGCGCGAGGTGGCGACTAACTCGCTGATGGTCGTGGTAATTTCACTCATCGCGACCGAATATTCCTTCGCGCCGGAGAGCTGCTGCGTGGCCGCCGCCTGGAGTTCGGCTGAAGAGCTTTGAATGTGCTGAACCGCGGACGTGATCTGCCGTGACAGGGTAATCGTCAGGTAGAAGCCCGCGGCGATTACGAAGACGAGGCTAATGACCGTCCCCAGGAGGATAATGGTCTCCCCGCTGGTCGAGGCGATGTCCACGTCCGTTGCCCGCTCCACGAGCAGGTTGTTTTCTTCCTGCTCCATCGCAGCCATCACGCCGCGAATTTCGACCATGTGCCCCTGTCCGACGCCCGAACTCACCTGTTCCACCGCTGCTTCAAGACCGTTGCGCCGGCGCGTGTCAATATTCTGTTCCAGTTGGCCCAGCTTGGCGGCGATGAGCGGCTCCAGTTCGTCCAGTCGCCGCTGCTGATCCGGGTTGTCAGAGGTCAACGACCGAAGCTCAGCCACGATTTCATTAATGGCACTGGTCGCGGCCTCATAAGGCTCCAGGTAGGATGCATCACCCGTAATGACAAACCCACGGGCGCCTGTCTCAGCATCCTGAATCGCGCTGAATGTGGAAGCAAGCTCGTCCAGCACCTGGTAGGTATGCGTGACTTCAAAGCTTGTGTTGACCAGCGAGACAATGCTCACGTAGGCTGCCACCCCAATCGCCAGCAGCAGGACCGTGGAAACGGCAAAACCTATTGCAATTCGTCTTCCAAAAGTCAACATCTCTTCTCTCCGGTGCGGTTATGAAGGGTTATGAAGCGGATAGACACAGCGTGATATGCCTAAGCATGACGCTATGTTGCAAGCAGGCGGGTTCTTTAACCCCCCTCATGGATACTGCTCGACTGCACCTGCGCCTTCACAGTTTTGACAATCGAGACCACGTCGATGACTGGCCGCGCAATACCAGCGGCGCTCACGGCTTCGACCAGGTACTTCCGCCGTGTCTCCGTTGCTGGTACGACTGCTTCGGACGCAAGGTTCAAATAACCATCCAGGCGGTCGAATGCGAGACCAATCGACAGGTTGTGTTTCGTCAGGACTAACCAGCGCGCCCACGCGCTGGCGCCGTAACCCAGCAGAAGGCTCAGATCGTAAATCGGAATCAGAATGCCTCGGAAGCTGGCAATACCGAGTAAGTCCGGCGAATGGCTCGACAAGGGGACCACTTTCTTGTCCACATGCAGCTCAGAAACGTCCGATAGGCGAAGTGCATAGTTGTCGCCGCCGATTCCGACAGCCAGAAAGGCGTGACTGGAGGCAGCCGCGCTGTCCGGCGCTGTGGCAAAGGTTTGGTCGAAAGCCTGGCGGAGTGCGGCCGCACGCTGGCTGAGGGGTAACGCTTCACCACCCTTCATGACGCACCTCCGCCGCAAGCGATCAACTCGGCACGGCATAAGGCCAGCAAGGCGTCGCGCCCGAAGCCGCCGCCGAACAGAAGCAGGCGCGAGGGTTCTTCGCGCTCGAAAAGAGTCAGCGCGTGTTGCAGCTCACGCCGCGCGGTTTCAAGGTCATTCTTACGACGCGCGAGTAATCCTAAATGCAAATGCGGCATCGCAAACCCCGGATCGAGATAGATCGCCGTCTGGTCGTGGCTGATGGCTGCGTCGTTGTCTCCGTTGCCTTCACAACATAAGGCGAGGATGTACTGTGCCCCTGCGTTCAGCTCGTCGATGCCGAGCAGATGGCGGCACGCGTTCTCCGCTTCGCCCAGCTTCCCCGTGTGAGCGTACAGAACCGCCTGCAACAAGATCACGTCGAGGTCGTTTGCGGCTTCGGGAGGTAACGTCCGAATCGCGGCCAGCGCTTCCGCAAAGCGTTCGTGACGCAGCAGATCGAACGCGGGCGCGAGGTTCCAGTGCAGCTTGCCGGGTGCGCGAGCGTTCGTGGATGCTCGCGCCGGTTTGCCCACCAGCGACTGAACACGCTCAGACGAACTCCGAATCGCCTCGACCCAGGAAATGCTGCCGTCCAGCACATCTTCCAGTGGCGTAGAAATTGGCGGTGCTTCAAAGGCCGAAATGGGTTCCTTCCTGACCATCTCATCGGAAGCTCGGCGGCGATAATAGAACGTCTCGTGAGTATGGCAGACGTGAAAACCCTGCGACAGGCCACGCAGGTTTTCGGCGTGGCCGAGAAACAGGTAGCCGCCGGGGGCCAAGGCTCGCGCGAACCGGTCGACGAGCGCCTGCGCCTGCTCGGCAGAAAAGTAGATCAGCACGTTGCGGCAGAAAATAATGTCGAACGATTCCGGAATCCAGAAACTGGTATCGTCGTCAGCGAGATTCCGTTCCTCGAAGCGAACCGCCTTGCGGATGGCTTCGTCGATCACGTAGTCGTTATGCTGCCGGCTGAATAGTTTTTGCTGCATTTCGGCGGACGTCTGGCGGAGCGCCCTGGCAGAATAGCGTCCTTCAACCGCTTTCCTGAGGATAGCGGGGTTTATGTCCACACCGAGAGTTGAAACATCCCACGGCAGAGCGCCAATCACTTCCTGCGCCAGAACCGCGAGCGTATAGGGTTCCTCGCCCGATGCGCAGCCTGCCGACAGAATCGAGAGCCGGCCCGTTGTCTGGCGTGCGCGCATCCGGTCAGGCAGCGCGACTTCGGCAAACGCTCGGAACTGATCGTAGTGACGGAAGAAGTAGGTTTCTGGAACGGTCAGCAATTCGCCCAGAAGGCTCCATTCCGCGCCTGAGGCGGGGCTTTCCAGCAGGGCCAGATAGATATCGCCCGCTTCGCCGGTTTTTTCCAGGCGACTGCGCAGCACATCCGCCAGAAAGTCCTGCTTGTCCGCCGCGAAACTGAGTCCCAGCTTGCGCTCGACCAGCGCGCGAAAGCGGGTGACATGCGGGCTGGCGACGTTCAGGCTCACGATGTTTCTCCGGCATTCTGAATTGCGGCCCACACGCTTTCCGGCACGATGTGACTTGCATTCAGCACCATGAGCAAGTCGGAGTCGAGCGTTCCAATGGCGGCAATGGCATTCGCGCGCGCATCGCGGAGTAAGGGCGGGATTTCGCCAATGACCCCCGCGGGAAGGTAACGCAGTCCTTCGACAGAGGTGACGGCCAGGGCGAGGTGACGTTCACCGGCTTTCACCGTTATAAACCGGCGCGGCGGCTCGGTTTCATCCTGCCAAAGCGCGGCCAGATCCAGGACAGGCAGAGGCTCGCCCCGGATAAATGCCGCGCCTTTCACCATGGTCGGCGCGCCGGTGATCGCTTCGACCGGCAGCGGGCGCATGATTTCGACGACGTGACTGTGCGGTATACCGCAAAGCTGCTGCTGAATGTGGAAGAGTAGAAATGGAATAGCTTCGAGTCGGTTATCTAAAAGAAGTTCCATATTTTCTCCGATTTACCCAATTCCACAGAAATGACTTCGGACTTCTCGTTTAATCCCCCATGACAACCCGCAATGTCGCGATGCGCTGAGGTCAACGTTCAATCGTTCAACAACGTGGATTGTTCCTCTGACCGGGCGTCGTCCGCTTCCAGGACCCTCGAAACGGGTAAGGTCACTACGAAGGTCGTGCCTGCCCCTTCCGCGCTTTCAAAGTCGATCTTCCCGCCGCACGCATCGACGGCGCGCTTGACAATGGTCAGGCCGATACCAGTTCCCTGAATGTGCCCGACGTTGCCTGCCCGACGAAAAGACTCAAAGAGGCGACTCTGATCCTGTTCGGGAATGCCAATCCCCTGATCTTCGACACGCAGCGTCACGGCTGCCTCATCACAAGCAAGCACAACCCGAACGATGCCATCCTCTGGCGAATACTTGATGGCGTTTGTCGTGAGGTTTTGCAGGATGTGGCTAAACAGGAACTCGTCCACCATGACCTCGCGCAAGTCCCCGGACGTGACCAATTCCTGATGTGTATGATCGGGATAGCCAGCCCGGACATCCTCAAGAATTTCCTCGCAGAGCGCCACGATATCGACAAGCGCGGGTTGGTAGTTGAAGCCTGTGCCCTCCAAGCGGGTAATGGCGAGAACGTCGTCCATCAGCTTGATTAAGCGCCCGACTTGCCGTGTGATGTTTCCCAGCTTTTCGATGCGGCGGTCTGGCTCCAACCTTTCGCCGTACTTCATGAGCAGTTCAGTGGACGAGAGGATCACCGAAAGCGGTGTGCGGAATTCATGCGAAACAATGGACGTAAAGCTGGTTTTCAGCTCATTCAACTCTTTTTCTTTGGACAGGGCTGCTCGCAGACTCGCTTCCAACTGTTTCTCGGCGCTGATGTCTACGATATAGGTCATGATGAGCGTTTCATCACCGGCATGGATCGGACTCAAGCCAATTTTTGCCGGAATTTCGGTCCCGTTCTTATGTCGAGCGACCAGATCGAGGTTGGCGCCCATCGCACGCTGGCTTGGCCGGGCAAGATAGCCCGGCCGATACCCGGCGTGCATATTCCGCAGTCCTTCAGGCAGCAGGATTTCAACAGACTGACCGACGAGTTCCTGCCGGTCATACCCAAACGCCTCTTCGGTGCGCTGGTTAACGAGGGTAATCACACCGCTGGCATCGACGATCACCACCGGGTCGGGGGCAAATTCGATCAACGCACGATATTTCGTCTCGCTTGCTTGCAGCTCGGCGGTGCGCTGCAGGACGCGTTGTTCCAGGCCTGCCGCATGATTCTGGATTTGCTCATAGAGCAGCGCGTTATGGATCGCGATGGCGGCCTGGTCTGCCAACAATTCGAGCAGCCGAATCTCATGTTCGTCGAAGTTGTGGGGTTTGTTGTAAGAGAGCGAAATAACGCCCACCACATCGCTGCCGATGCGCAGTGGTAGCCCGATAATCGCGCCGCCCCACTGCCAGTCGGCGTAAATGGGGTGCTGATTCACGTCGGTGACGACGAAGCGTTCGCCGGTGCGCGCGACCGTGTAGGTCAGTCCGTCCGGGCGGGGTTCGGCGACCGGCGCGTCGCGTTTTTGATCCCGCCAGAGCGCGGTTCCAAATGTCAGCTTTTCCCCATCGTACAGGAAAAGCTGAGCGTCATCCGCCTGAATGAGCAGCAGCGCATAGTCCAGGATGGTATCGAGCACGTTGTCGACATCCAGCGTACCGGTGAGTTGTAGGCTGGCCTGGTGTAAGGCCGACAGCTCATTGATTCGGCGCTGCTCGATACCCAGCAGACGCGAATTTTCAATGGCGATCGCCAGTTGCGCGCCCACTTCCTTGATGATGGCAATTTCGTCGGGCGAAAAGGCCGTTGCGCGTTGCGCGCGCAGATGGAATGAGCCTACAAGCTTTTCACCGACGATGAGTGGGGCGCGCACGTAAGAACGGATGCCAGCATTCAGCAGCGCCTGATCGCTGGGTGAGCGTTCCTCTACGGCCTGTAAATCAGCGACATGTTCAACCTCGCCGTTTCTCAACAGGTCGATAATGACGCCATCTTCATATGGACGGTAGTCTGGCACCGGGGCAATCGACGCAAGCACGGTGAAGTCGCGATAATCGGCATCAAAGATGGTGATGCTGGCGCCGTCAAAACCGATGAGTGGTTGCAGGTGCGCGAGCAGCGAGGTGACGGTATGCTCGATCTGATCGCCTCTGAGGATAGCAAGGTCAATATTGTGCAGTAGTTCCAGGCGATCCGCGTAACGCTTGATCGCATCTTCCGCCGCCTTCCGTTTGGAAATGTCACGAGACACGGAGTGAATCTCCAGGACAGCGTCAGTTGCCGAATCGCGAACCGTGCGGCTAGAGGTTTCGAACCAGGTATACGTACCGTCTTTACACCGAATTCGATAAGTGACCGTGTAGGTGGTGGGTGCGCGCAGAACCGCCTGATGCGACTGTGTGATCGCGTCGAGGTCGTCTGGATGGAAAAAATCATAGGCCGAGCGGCCCACCAGCTCTTCAGGCGCATAGCCGAGGAGCGTCTGACACGCCGGCGAGACATACAGATACGCACCATCGGGCATATGCCTCGAAATCATGTCGGTCGAATTTTCCGCAAGCAAGCGGAACTTTTCTTCGCTCTTCCGCAGCATGTGCTCGGCATTTTTTCGGTCGGTGATGTCCTGCACCATGCTCAAAATACACTTCTCGCCATCGAGCTCGATGACTTCCGCCGAGAAAAGCGCAAAACCCTCCGCGCCTGTGGCGCTCTTATAGGCCACTTCCATGCCCTGCACCGAGCCGGTTTCGCTCAGAACGCGCATAATCCGCTCGCTGTATTCAGGTTTGAGCCACGACTGGAACTCTGTGCCAGACTTTCCAATGAGCGTATCTCGCGAGAAATTGTAAAGCCCCAGAAAACGCAGGTTGACATCCAGCACCACACCGTCTGACAAGCGCGAAATGACGGTACCGATAGGACTGCGATGAAAGGCAGTGGAAAAGCGCGCTTCCGCTTCACCACGTTGACGCCGTTCAGCCGCTTCGCGCAGCTCGCGTTCCACCGACGGAACAACGCGCTTGATGTTGCCTTTGGCGAAAAAGTCACTGGCGCCGGCTTTCATGACCGCTACAGCGGTATCTTCGCCGATTGTGCCAGAGATCACGATAAACGGCAGATCAACCCCTTCATCATGCACAATTTTCAGAGCATCAAGGGCTGTAAACGACGGCATGGAGAAATCGGACAGGATGATTTCCCACGAATACTCGGCCAGCGCTGCTTTGAGATCTTCCGCATTGTCTACCAGCCGGTAATTGACATCAAAGCCACCGCTTTCCAACTCAAACAGGAGAAGTTCGGCGTCCATTTCGGAATCGTCTAGGAGAAGCGCGTTGAGCGGTCTGTTCATAACGACTTTCCAATCACAATGGACGAGTTGCTCAGAATTGTTAAGACACAATTTGGAGTTTGCGGTTTTGAAATTCGACGTAAATGGTTGAGACGGACGGTCACGATAAGGGGCGGCAATCGAAATTGGCGATTTCAGGATACAAAGTAGTTTGCATGACAGGCATTAATGGTTTCAATTGTACTTTATTGTCGTCATGAAGTACGTATAGGTTGAATCTAATTCATAGAGAATGAGCGATATCTTAACCCGTTGCCGCGCTCACATCAGTTAAGCTCGCTAATCAACATTTAAATCAGGTCGGCTTAAGTACAGAACGAGTGAAAATAAGCTGCAATCTGAAGTGTGGATTTCCCAATCAACGACCTGATGAGCCAGAACGGGGTGGAGACTGGAACACTTCCACCCGAACGGGCTGCGGCGCCGGCACTGTGACGCAGCGTGGGCAGAGGCCAGTGAATTCCGACGGACGAAAAAAGGCGAGCTGATCGTCTATCGCTGTAAGCGCTGTCAAGGGATCTACAATCTCGACAGCGGGATGATCTTCGCCGCGCGGCGCTTGCCATCGAGCGAAGTGGCGCTGCTGGTGCGCGGGGTGTTGAAAGGCGAGAGCGCCGCCACGCTGGCGCGAGAACTGGGACGCAGTCGGACCACGATCACCGAACCGCGGCAGTTAATCCAGACCAACACCGTACACCTCCAACCCGATAGTCTGTTAGCCGACAACGTTGTGGAAGCCGATGAGCTGCTCCAGAACGCGGCGAAAAGCTGAACACCCAGGCGCGGACGCTGTGTCCGTTGGTCGAGCAGTTCGCCCAGCTAGAGGCGCTGGTCTACACCGACGAATCGTCGCCATTCACGCGTTTCGCGTCAATTTGAAGACGATTTCGCCGCCCCTTATCGCCGCTTTAGTTCGCCGTTACTCCTTCTGAACATGATCCCTGCACAAACGAAGTTATCCAAAACTCAGGTGACTTAAAGTCCATCCACATCATCATAGGCGCGATCAAAGACGCGACAGCCAATTCGCCACGAAATGGTTGACAAGCGAGGCGAATCATGTTTTACTCGAATTGAACCGGTTCAAGTGCGGGGTAATTGTGGCAACCATTCGTGATGTCGCTGAACATGCGGGAGTGTCTGTCGGGACGGTGTCTCACGTCTTGAACGGCAGCACCCTGGTGCGTGAAGAGACCCGTCTGCGCGTGCTGAAGGCGATTGAGGCGTTGAGCTACCACCCCAAGGCGGCAGCCCGCAGCCTGAGCACCCAGCGGTCGGATACGATTGGCATGATCCGCACCGAGCTGCGGCCAGACGGTGCGCCAGCAGAGCAAGACCCATTCATCCTGGAGTTGATCGCCGGCATCAGCCACGCCGCCATGCACAACTACGTCGGTCTGACGTTCTGGACCGTGCCGGTCGGCCCCAGCGAGACCGAGCTGTACCAGCGGGTCGTGCGCGGGCGGCAGGTCGACGGCCTCATCATGTTCGCGCCACGGCGCAATGACCCGCGCATCGTCTATCTACAGCAATCCAACTTTCCGTTCGTCTTGTTCGGCCAGTTCGACCACAGCGAGAACATTCACTGGGTCGATGTGGACGGTTCGTCGGGCGTGGAGATGGCGGTCGACCATCTGGCCGCGCTCAACCACGAACGCATCGCCTACCTTGCGCCGCCGTCGGAACAGCAGCTCGCCCTACGCCGTTGGGAAGGTTTCGAGGCCGGGATGCGTAACCACCGGCTCAAGATCGACCCGGAGCTGGTGGTCGAAGGCGACTTCAGCGAGTTTTCCGGTTACCGCTGCGCGCGGCTGCTGCTGGACCGCCCTTCCCCGCCAACCGCCATTTTATGCAGCAACGACCGGATGGCATTCGGCGTCATGCGCGCGGTGCAAGAGCTGGGCATGATCGTCGGCCATGACGTCTCGGTCGTCGGCTTCGACGACATCGCGATGGCGCGGCACGCTCACCCATCGCTCACCACCATTTACCAACCTGTCCGCGAGATCGGCCAACTGTTGTTCCAACTGCTGCAAGCGCTCATCGACGGCACGTCGACCGACGGTCTGTCGGGCCAGCTTATCAAGCCGGTGCTGCGCGTGCGTGAATCGACCGGCCGGCCGCGTTCTTAGTTTCGCGAGAAATTGAACCGCTTCAAGAAAGGAGGCGAAAGGCAAAATTTCCCGGCGCGAACGATCTGGCAAAAAGACCGGCCGCGCACTCGTACTGGCGTTGATTTTGCTCTT
>Ga0351856_1200_pt1 | contig 9917 bp, 11 predicted proteins | sample BONcelHFGM3001D8_FD_206798 | JGI IMG/M metagenome (GOLD analysis project Ga0351856, IMG submission 206798) | Enriched cells from coal bed in the Powder River Basin, Montana, United States - BONCAT cells FGM rep2 HSBNCT.FGM.300.1.D8 ... | reverse complement strand
GCATTGATGCCGCGCTCGGCCGCGAGCTGTTCGGCGGCTTCGAGAGCAACGAGAGCTGCCCGTCCGTGGCCGATGAAAGTGATGTCGGTGCCCACCCGTTTGATATCCGCTTTTCCAAGAGGGATGAGGTATTCCTCGTCGGGGACTTCCTGCTTTTCTCCGTAAAGCAGGGTATTTTCCATGAACATGACCGGATCGTTGTCGCGGATGGCGGTTTTCATGAGACCCTTGGCGTCGTAGGCGGTGGCGGCGCTGACGACTTTGAGACCGGGCTGATTGGCAAGCCAGCTTTCCGGGGTATGCGAGTGGGTGGCACCGACGCCGGTGCCGCCGTTGGCAGGGCCGCGGATGACGAGGGGGCAGTTGATGAGGCCGCCGCTCATGTAGCGGACGCAGCCGGCGTTGTTGAGGATTTGATCGTAGGCGACGGTGCAGAAGCTCCAGAACATGAGCTCGACGACCGGGCGCAGACCCATCATGGAGGCGCCGACGGCCATGCCGATGAAGCCCGCTTCGCTGATGGGAGCGTCGATGAGGCGTTTGTCGCCGTATTTTTGCCAGAGGCCCCGGGTGACTTTGTAAGCGCCGTCGTATTCGGCGACTTCTTCACCAATCAGGAAGACATTGGGGTCTCGCTCGATTTCTTCGGCGAAGGCTTGGTTGAGGGCGTCGCGGTATTCGATGACAGGCATGCGTTTCGGGAAGGCGAAATTTTAAAATGCGGAATTCGAAATGCGGTTAGTCGTTGAAGAAGTGCCGCCCGGTGCGTCCGGCTTCGGTGTTGTTGTCGACTTCGAAATAAACGTCTTCAAACAGACAGTCTTCGGTGGGATAGGGGCTTTCCTCGGCGAAGACGGCTGCGGCTGCGGCTTCCTTGCGGGTTTCCTTGTCGATGGCCTGTGCTTCGTCTTCGGAAAGAAGGCCTTCTTCAATGAGGCGTTTCTGCCAGAGGAGGATTGGGTCGTGGCAGGTTTTGTATTTGTCGATTTCTTCAGCAGGGCGATAGCCGCCCTTGTGTTTGGCATCGGCAACGGAGTGGCCGTAGTAGCGGTAGGTGTCGACCTCCAGAATGGTCGGCCGGCATTCGTTGTGGGCGCGATCCATGGCGATCTGGGTCTTGGCGCGAAGCTCGTAGAGATCTTCGCCATTAATGATGTCCCAGACGATGCCGTAGCCTTCGGCCCGCTCGGCAAGGCAGTTTTTAAAGGCGGAGGAGCGGGCGAGGCTTGTGCCCATCGAGTAGCGGTTGTTTTCGATGACGTAGATGACGGGAAGGTCCCAGAGAGCCGCAATATTCAGAGATTCGTGGAAAACACCCTGATTGACGGCACCGTCACCGAGGAAGGCGAGGCAGCAGCCTTTCTTTTCCTGATACTTCAGTCCGAATCCCGAGTCCAAGTGGCGTTTGTCCGGCGACAATGCCGTGGCCACCCCAGTAATTTTTATCGGGTGCGAAGAAATGCATGGAGCCGCCTTTTCCCTTTGAGCAGCCGGTGGCCTTGCCAAAGAGTTCGGCCATGCATTCATTCATGCCCATGCCGACTGCAAGAGCATGGCCGTGATCCCGGTAAGCCGTGATCATGTGATCGTTTTCTCCCATCAGGGAGGCCATGCCGACGGCGACGGATTCCTGGCCGATATAGAGATGAAGGAAACCGGCCATTTTACCCTCGTTGTAATTTTTGAGGGCAATCCGCTCGAAACTGCGAATGCGGTACATTTCCTTCAGCAGATCCATCTTGTCTTCCTTGGACAGCGAAGCGTTGATTCCCGCGTTGGCGTAATCCACCGGGCTAATTTCGGTGTCGGCTGGAGATTCAGTCATGCTGGTTTCGATAAGCGGTTGGGTTTGGCTGGATGAAGAACGACATCCGCACAAGCGGACTATATTTCCTCAGGCTTTCGAGGTTGGCAACTGAGAAATCCGGCGGACAACGGATCGAAGCGCAGGATTGCCATGTGCGGAAAAGCATGTTTAAAAAACATCCCGTGATGACGGAGGCGATGCAAAATGGCGGGCGTGGACGAAGTTCGGGCAGAATGGCAGTGTTGGGACGATTGGGTTGGGTGGCTGCGTGCGGATTGGTTTTTGGAGCATTGCCAGAGCTACGTGGCGAACCAGGTGTCCTGATGAGCGCGCTCCAGCGGCCCAAATTGGAAATTACCGCATTGCGAGCTCGAAAGACCCGTATCGAGGGTGGAGATTGGGATGACAAGACGGAATGGGTGAGCCTGACGATTCGGATTCGCAGCCTGGAGCTGAATAAGGATGCCGGGGATCTAAAGGCATATTATTGGATTTTTGGGCGATCAGCCGTGGACAGGAAGGTCTATAAGGTCATCCAGGTTGGAAATTTCCCTTTTCATCTCTTGAGTGCGCCTGGCGAGCGAGAAGTCACGCATGAGTCGGAGGAAGTGACTCTAAAATGGGATAATACCTTTGCGAAATTCGGTGAGCGTTACGATGGCTGGCTGATCGTCGTCGAGAATCAGGATCGAGAGGCTGTCGCTGTGAAATCGACAAATCCTGCGTGGGAAAAGAAATTTATGGAGGCTTTCAGTCTTCAGAAGGACACGTACATCGATGCCAGCTTTCGCCCGCAAGGGAAGCCGACACTTTAACGGAATACAGAGAGGCGGACGGCGGAAAAGACACAGTCAGCTTAGCTGGCACGGGAGCGGCGGTCCGCACATGCAGCGTCTTCCTTCTATTTATATGAGGTGGAGGTTTTTGAGGGTATCCAATTTCGGCTGGATGACTGCGGCGGTGTAGGGATGAGTGGGGTTTTTTTCGTAGAAATCCTGATGGTACTCTTCGGCGGGACAAAATATGCCAAGGGGTTTGATTTCGGTGAGGATGGGATCCTTAAAATCGAGAGCGGCAGCGGACAAGGAGGCTTCGGCCTCGGTTTTTTGTGTTTCGGAATCGTAGAGAATGATGGATCGATACTGCGTGCCTCTATCGGCTCCCTGGCGGTTGAGCGTTGTCGGATTGTGGGCTTTCCAGAATAAATCGATGATTTGCCGGTAGGAAATCCTTTCCGGATGGTAGGTAATTTGGACTACTTCGGCATGGCCGGTGTATCCTGAGCACACCGCTTCGTAGGAGGGGTGATGGGTGGAGCCTCCAGCATATCCAGCGACCACCGAGTGGATGCCAGGCATCCCTTTGTAGATGGCTTCCATGCACCAGAAACATCCTCCGCCAAGGACGGATGTGTGAAGTTTCGGATCAGTCATGGCTTTTTGAATTAGGGATGTGGAGCCCGGGAGGCGTTGCACGGTCAGGGAACGCTGGCAACCAGAGCCGCGCATCATCTCTGAAAAGGACGGATTTTTCGGAAAGCGCGGGAACTGGTAGTCTACCAGTTTTCGATCAACAGCGTGAGGTCGCCAACCAGCGCGTCGATTTTTTTAATGTCTTTGCGCCTGCCTTTTTCTGGTTTGAATTGGGACTTGCGTAGAACCGTAAGAATGTCGCGCATATCTCGAAGTCTCGAAACGGCGACTTTTTTATTCTCGGATTCAATAAGGATGGATTGCTGGACTTGAGCGATTTCTCCATCCAGACGTTCGCCATAAGACTCCAGCGCCTGACGAAGATGGGTCCGGAGAGTATCAAGCTCTTCGATGACGGCTTTCATGGGAGACGCCTCGAGGCTTTTCGCTTTCATGCCCCATCAATAAACCAGTAAAGCCGCCATAAGGCAAGGAGGCGGGTGGATTCCACGCATGAGAACTGGTGGGGCTCACTGGAAATAGAGGCATGGGACATTGAATGACCTATACATCGGAGCTTGCGGCGCGAAAGAAAACGGGACAGCTTGCGCATGGAGGGAATGCTTTTGAATCTGGAAATGGAACGGCGTCTTATTGACGAGGCGATGGCTGCGCAAAAAAAAGCGTATGCCCCATATTCGGGATTTCATGTGGGAGCCGCGCTTTTAGGTGTAAATGGGGTGATCTATCGCGGCTGTAATGTGGAAAATCTGAGCTACGGATTGACGATTTGCGCGGAAAGAGTGGCGCTTTGCCGGGCTGTGGCAGATGGCCATCAACAATTTGAAGCGATGGCGATTGTGACGGCATCTCAGGAGCCGGCGAGTCCCTGTGGCGCTTGTCGACAATGCATGGCGGAGTTTAATGCAGATTTGCCGCTAATTCTTGGCAACCTGGAAGGAAGAGTAGTGCGCTATTCTTTGAGAGAACTCTTCCCTCGAGCACAGACTGGTATTCTCGGAAGGGAATAATGTTCTACGTGGAACATAATCCGGGGCACCGGAGAGGCGGAGGCTTTGTTTTCTGGTCCAGCCTGCTTTAATGGAAGTTTTATGAGCGGGACTTTTGTTTATCCGAAACTTTACGATGTGGTGATCGTGGGAGCCGGACATGCTGGCATTGAGGCGGGACTGGCTTCCGCCAGACTGGGGTGCCAAACACTGGTTTTGACGCAGAATGCGGATACGATCGGGCAGATGTCCTGCAATCCGGCGATAGGAGGCCTTGCGAAGGGTCATATCGTGCGGGAAATTGATGCGCTCGATGGCTTCATGGGGGATAACGCAGATGCAACGGGAATCCAATTCCGGATGCTCAATCTCCGCAAGGGGCCCAGTGTGCGGGCGCCAAGAGCGCAATGCGACAAGAAGGCTTACCAATTTCGGGCAAAAGTGACCCTTGAGCGAAGTGATCTTTTGGACATCAAGCAGGGGAATGTTACCCGTCTGATTGTTGAGGATGGGCGAGTGGTTGGGGTGGAAAGTAATTTTGGTCTCCGTTTTCAAACGAAGGCCGTGGTCATTACTACAGGGACGTTCATGCGAGGGTTGCTCCATGTGGGGTTGAAAAATGAAGCGGGAGGACGGATGGGCGACTCGGTTTCCACCGTAAGCGACTGCCTGAAAGAGCTGGGCTTCGAAGTAGGACGGTTCAAAACCGGAACCCCCTGCCGCCTTCTTGCCAGAAGCATCGATTTTTCCAAATGTGAGCGTCAAGAGGGAGACGAGCCACCGCCGCGATTCAGTTTTTTGCGAGGAAAGAGTTTTGAGCAGCAAAACGGACTCTTTACTCTGAATGACACAGGTAAGGACGTGTTCCACGTAGAACAAATTCCTTGTTGGATTACGCATACGAATACAGCAACGCATGAAATTATCCGCGGCAATCTCGATAAATCGCCCATGTATTCGGGCATTATCGAAGGTGTTGGTCCGCGATATTGTCCGTCCATTGAGGATAAGGTCGTCCGATTTGCTGAAAAAAACAGCCATCAGCTTTTTTTGGAGCCTGAAGGCAGGGACACAGACGAAATCTACGTAAACGGTGTGTCGACCAGTCTCCCGTTCGAAGTGCAATATCATTTCATTCGGAGCGTTGCCGGGCTCGAGAATGCCGAAATCCTGCGTCCTGGGTATGCAGTGGAATACGACTATTGCCCACCCACGCAATTGCGACCCACTTTGGAGACCAAACGGGTCGGGGGATTGTATTTTGCCGGTCAGATCAATGGGACTTCTGGGTATGAGGAAGCCGCTGGGCAGGGATTGGTGGCTGGCACCAATGCTGCGCTCAAGGTTTTGGAAAAGCCACCGTTCATTTTGACTCGATCGGAGTCGTACATTGGGGTCTTGATTGACGATCTGGTTACCCGAGGCACTGCGGAACCGTATCGGATGTTTACGAGCAGGGCGGAGTATCGGCTGCTTCTTCGGCAGGACAATGCCGATATGCGTCTTACAGCCCGGGCGATGGAAATAGGCCTGGTCCGGCCGGAACGTGGAGCGCAATTCTCGGAAAAACTCAAACAGATGGAAAGTGCCCGCCGGTTTGTGAGAGAGAATCGTATCGATTCCATTTCGCTCGCCGCATGGTTCAAGCGTCCGGATAGCGAGTTTGGAAAACTGCCTGCCGAACTGAGGGAGCCTTATTCCGACGAAATCTGGCAGACACTGGAGACGGACTTGAAATACGAAGGGTATATTCGTCGACAGGAGGAACAAATTGCCAGGGCCAGTCGGCAGGAATCACGAACTATTCCATTGGGAATCAATTATTTATCGATGAATGGCCTTCGACGCGAGGCCGCGCAAAAATTAGATGCCGTCCGTCCGCTTACACTTGGGCAGGCATCGCGAATTAGTGGAGTAACCCCTGCTGATCTGACGCTCTTGGCTATTTTGTTGGAAAAAACGCCAGTTACGGAATCATGAGGCGGCTTTTTCGGCGGCAGTTATAAATTCCAACAGCGGAGCCAGGGCGGGTGAATGACTGGCCGGACTCGCATAACAGAAAATCGGGAAAGCGGCGTCTTTCTCTTCCAGAGGAAGGAAACGAAGGCTTGAAGCCAGAAATTCCGCTTCCAGCGCCAGGGCTGGAGCAATCCCGAGGCCGATGGCTGCCTGCCAAAGCCGCTCCTCAACACTGCCAAGGGTACGATCGATATCGAAGGAAAGGCTGGAATGACGTGTCAGCAAGGTGAAGGCTTTTCCTGCTGGATCGGTATTTTCAGCCGCACCAACAAAAATGCGTTCCCCAGCAAGGTCCGAGAGACTAATCCGCTGTCGATCCTGAAGGCGGTGTTTTTTTCCCAAGGCCATTCCCAATCGGCTGGTGCAGACGACGACTTTGGAAGGAGTCCAGGATTCGTCGGCGATGCCATAGGCAGCGTCGATTTCACCAGAAATCAATCGGGCAAGCAGAGAGGCTGCTTCCCCTTTGGTAATGCGAACACGGATGCCACGATGACGACGGATAAATTTTCGTAAAAGGCGCGTGGGTTCACTGGAGAACGCCAGCGGAGTAACCCCAATTTCCAGAGTCCCTGTTCGACCCGCGGTTGCATCCTCAATTTCAGTGCGTGCCTGCTCGGATAGTTGGATGATTTCCCTGGCTCGTTTGAGAAGATGCCGACCGGCGGGAGTCAAAGTCGTTTTTCGATTCGATCGATCAAAAAGACGGGCTCCAATCTCTTCCTCCAGTCGCTTGATTTGAACACTCAATGGAGGTTGGGCCATGCCAAGCTGGCGGGCGGCCACGGTGAAACTAAGCGTTTCCGCGACAGCAACAAAATAACGGAGATGGCGAATTTCCATGGGCTATTAATACTAATTAAGTATGAATAATACAGTATCAATACATTCCGACATTAAATTTACTCAGGTAGCTTGTGACAAAATCACCTGTCCTTCTGCCACGATCCGTTCGTCAACATTTGCTCGAACTGCAAAATTCCAAAGGCCCCCCATTACGGCGATCTTTTCCGCATGCAAGGAGATGCGTTCTTTCGGCCGGGCCGCGGAGGGGAATTTCATTGAGCGAATGGCGGAAAGCAAAAACCGGGTGCCTGGTGTTCCAGCGGCTCCGGCAATTCCTGCCATCTGGGCCAGCGCCTCGGTCAAAAGAACGCCCGGCACGATGGGTTCCTCAGGAAAGTGGCCACGAAAAAAAGGTTCGTCACCCGAAAAAACCTTCACGCCAGTGGACGAGACCCCGGGCACCAATGTCTGCACCGCGTCGACAAATACAAAGGGCTCCCGGTGTGGCAGCCCTAATGACACGGGATCCATCACCCACACAGCATGCGTCGAATGCCCGGGCAACTCAATCTTTCTCCTGTAATTCAACACCCTCCATCTGTAGCAATCGCCGTTTCCGCTCCAGGCCGCCACTGTATCCGGTCAATAATCCGTTCGATCCGATTACCCGATGGCACGGCAAGAGAATATTGATCGGATTGGCACCGACTGCCCGGGCCACGGCGCGCGTCTTGGAGGGACAGCCCATATCCTGTGCCAATTCCCGATAGGACACCGTTTTACCACGTGGAATTTTCAACGTTTGATTCCACGCCAACTTTTGAAAATCCGTTCCCACCAGCTTGAGTGGCACGGCAAAAACCGTCTTTTCTCCGCTGAACAACGCATCGATTATTTCTCCGGTGCGTTGCAACAACGCGGATTCCCCGGGCAAAAAGCCCACGCCAAGGTGCCGTGTCAACGGTTTGAAAATGTCCGGCAGTCTCCAGCGATCCGCAAACTGCACGAGTACGATGGCGTCCTTGTGGCTTCCCAGCACGAGTGGTCCGAGCACGCTTTCCCGCCATAAAACGGTGATGCAGTCTGCGTCTTCCGCCTGCCCAGCCGAAGTCCCAAACGACCGCTGAAACGCCTCCCGAAACCCGCTGTGCGATTCATAGCCCGTTGCAAAAACGGCATCGTCGATTCGAGCGCCAGCACGCAGGCCATGCAAAGCGGACGTTAGCCGCAGTCCGCGCTGCCACTGGGCAAAAGTCATTCCAAGATGGGCGCGGAACCATCGGCTCACCCGCTCCGGAGACAGTTTGCGCGTCCGCAAGTCCCGGGCCTGGATTGGCGGTCCTCCGAGGGCGCGCACCTCCTCCATCAGTTGGGCGATGGCTGCTGGCGGACGTCCATTAGCCAGTTCCGGCTGGCAGCGTTTGCAAGATCGGAATCCCGCGGCCCGCGCCGCCTCCGGCGTTTCAAAAAACTCCATATTTTTGAGTAATGGCCGCGACGGGCAGGAGGGGCGGCAGAAAATGCCCGTGGTTCGAACGCCAAAGACAAACAACCCATCGTAAGCAGCGTCCCGCTGTTTCCAGGCGCTGCGCATCTCTTCCAGTGTGAGTCCTTTGGTGGACATGCTATTCGGCTCGTTCACGGTCCCACTATGGCACGGCTGGTCCACCGAAAATTAGACGGCGCATTTTAACGCACGGCGGTAACCTCCGCCAGAAATGCGCGCAGGCAGGCTTTTGTGACCTGACCGCCGGGGCCGTGGAGGTTGAAATCGAACACATGCGTCGCCCAGGGCAGCCGCACAAAGGCATGTCGCACTCCCAATTCGCGCAGCCGTGCCGAGAAACGCTCGCTCTGCCTGATCCACACGAGCTCATCCTTCGGGCCGTGCATGAGCAGGAATGGGGGCGACTTCTCCGTCGCACAAAGTTTCGCCGAAGCATCCACATAAGATGCCGCCTGATCCCCGGGTTCCCCTCCCAGATAATCCCGCACCAACCCACGCGACCGCAACGCGTCGTCCTCACGTCCAAACTCGTATGCAAAGATTAAATCAAACGGCGCATACAAACACACACATCCCCGGATAAACGCATATTCCCCCGGAGCCGCCAGCGCACTGGCAATCTGCCCTCCAGCCGAACGCCCCAGCAGCACGAACTGCCCGGGGTTTACGCCCAGTTCCATTGACCGATCCTGCAAATGGCGGATTCCAGCCAGCACATCCTCCTTTTGCGCCGGCCAGGCGCCTTCCGGCAGCAGGCGGTAGGATACCGCCGCCACGGCAAACCCTCGCTCCGCCAACCACATGTTCCAGTGAGGTGCCTCCTCTGTGCTGCCTGCCCGCCAGCTGCCGCTATGCACAACCACCACACAGGGAGCCCCTCCTTCACGAGCGCCAGTTGCCGGATAAAAATCCAAATGCAGCCCGCAGCCCGGACCCTCAAATATCATCCGCCGGAATGTCGGCTTCTTCGTATGGGAGAGGCAAAACATCGGCCAAAATCGCACCCATTGCGCCTCACTGGCCTCCTCGCACACCTCCCCCAACTGTGTTCGCATGCCCCGGGTGGCCAGCCGTGCTCGCAAATACGGTGTCCATAATACCAGCGAGCCAGCGCCAGCGAGTCCCGCCGCCACCATGCCGAACACCGTTTGCCGGTTCGCCAAAATCGCCAGCGCCATCGCACCCGCCGCAAAAAAATGCCCCCATTCCGTGGCACCCACCCGCAGCGGGAAAACATAAAAATCGCGCGCCTGCACGAAGACCAGCACGGCAAAGATCCCGAATCCCACCGCTGCCAACAGCTGTAACCATACCATCACCAGGGAAAGAAAGTGCGGATTTCGCGGAAGGAAAACAGTGTCATCACAAGAGCGCTG
>Ga0351856_1201_pt1 | contig 9958 bp, 8 predicted proteins | sample BONcelHFGM3001D8_FD_206798 | JGI IMG/M metagenome (GOLD analysis project Ga0351856, IMG submission 206798) | Enriched cells from coal bed in the Powder River Basin, Montana, United States - BONCAT cells FGM rep2 HSBNCT.FGM.300.1.D8 ... | reverse complement strand
CCGCTCCCCATGGGAATCCTTTCCTCCCTGCTGCGGGGTTTTGAACGGAAGCCCGCACGCGCTCCGGTCCTCGGCGCCCTTTTCTCCCCAACCGACCGGCAAGCACTGAAGAAGCTCCTGGGCGAGGGAGCGCTCTCCTCATAATGGTGCTTTTGGCCAGGTACAGCTACAGGAACTTGTGGGTCCGGCGGCTGACCACTTTCCTCACCGCGGGCGGCATGGCGCTCGTGATATTCGTCTTTTCCGCGGTCCTCATGCTGGCCGACGGTCTGGAGCACACACTGGTGACCACCGGCAGCCCGGACAACGCGGTCTTCATCCGCCGGGCGTCCGAATCGGAAGTCCAAAGCTCCATAGATCGCGAGCAGGCGGCAATCCTCGACAATTTGCCGGAGATACAAACGGGCGATGAAGGCGGGAAGCTGGCCGCCCGCGAGCTCGTGGTGCTCATCGGCCTGAAGAAGCTGAGCACGAATTCCCTCGCCAATGTTCTGGTCCGCGGGGTGAGCAATCCGGCTTCCTTCCAGCTTCGACGCCAGGTCCGGCTGGCTTCGGGGCGGGTTTTTCGCCCCGGAGCCGCAGAAGTGGTGGTGGGCAAAAACATCGTTCAGCGATTCGAAATAGGAGGACTGGGAGAGACCCTCACTTTCGGCATGAGGAAGTGGACGATCGTCGGTGTGATGGATGCGGGGTCCACCGGCTTCGACTCGGAGATCTGGGGAGACATCGATCTCATGATGTCCACCTTTCGCCGGCCGGTTTATTCTTCGGTCATCGCGCGCATGAGGAGCCCATCAGCCTTCCCGGAGCTGCGGGACCGGGTGCTCAAAGACCCCAGGCTCACGGTGGAAGCCTGGCAAGAGACCGGCTATTATGCCGCTCAATCCGCCCTGATGGCCCGCTTCATTCGCATCCTCGGAATGACGCTGACGCTCATCTTCAGCCTGGGCGCCATCATCGGCTCCATGGTGACCATGTACTCCTCGGTGGCCGGCCGGGTGTTCGAAATCGGGACGTTGCGCGCCCTGGGCTTCTCCAGGGCCGCCATTCTCATCGCCTTTCTCATGGAGTCGCTCTTCCTGAGCCTTCTGGGCGGGATCATGGGACTCATGGCCGCCTCCCTCCTGAACCGGCTCACCATCTCGACCATGAACTGGCAGACCTTCTCCGAGCTCCAGTTTCATTTCACCCTGACCCGGTCCATCGCCACGAAAGCCATGATGTTCGCGTGCATCATGGGCCTCCTGGGGGGCACGCTCCCCGCCTTCAGGGCCGCCGGCCTCAACATCGTCACCGCCCTGCGGCTTCGATAAATCCGCCTGAATCACCGAATGGTTTCATCCCGCCACCTTGCTTCGCTATTGCCGAGCCTGCATCGTGAGGGATCTATTTACCGCCGCCATCACCTGTTCCGGTGAGGGAAAACCGTGGAATCGTTTCCATTCGCTCCCGGCGCTCCCGACCAGTGTAACGGGAATATGATTGTGCTCCTCGATATCGGACGAGTGAAGGAGTCCGGCTCCCCATAACACCTGCCCCAGGTTGTTCCCGTCCCCCGAAAGAAACACCCAGCCCGGCTTCGCCTTTTGACGGCGCGCGTAGGCCTTCAACCGTATGGGAGTGTCCGTGGACGGATCGACGCTCACGGAGACCAGCACGACATCCTTTCCCAGACGGTCCCCGAGCAGGGCCTGGAGTCGCGTGAACATGAAGATGAGAATGGGATAGGACGTCGGACAGGCCGTGTAGAACGGAATGATGACGGCGACCCGGCCGCCTATGACGTCACTTTTGAACTTGACTCTCTTGCCGTCCTGATCCACCAGCTCCAGATCGTGGAGCGCCACTTGGACGGCCTCGCCGGAGGTTTCGGCCACGGTTTGTCCCGAGCCGGTCTCCCGGCCGCAAGCCGTTCCCGCCGCCAGCAGCACGGCGCAAGCCACAAACAAGCGAAAGCTTCTCGACCTTTTCGTCAATTCCTTAAGACTCCTCTTAGGCGCCAGGCAACAAATAATTATCCCTCTGAACATTCCGATCGTCATTCCCGCAGGCTTCTGGCGGGAATCCAGGCCCGCTCACCGACCGGATAACCGTGTGGCTGGATTCCCGCCAGAAGCCTGCGGGAATGACGGGATGCCGCCATGCGGTAGTGCTTGGACGATTATTTGCTGCCTGGCGCCTTAGCCACGAAAGGACACGAAGAAGAATAAAGAGCTCTCTTTTTTTCGTGTCTTTCGTGTCTTTCGTGTCTTTCGTGGCTAATTCTTGCTGTCTCGCGCGGCGTAGAAAGACCGGCGCCATTCCTCGAACCGGGATTCCTCGATGGCCTGGCGCATGGAAGACATGAGGCTCAAGTAGTAATGGAGGTTGTGGAGGGTATTCAAACGGTAGGCGAGAAGCTCGTGGGACAGGAAGAGATGCCGGAGATAGGCGCGGGAAAATCGGCTGCACGTGTAGCAGCCGCAGCCGGGCTCGATGGGGTCTTCGTCGTCGGCATGGCAACTGTTCTTGATCTGCACGGCGCCCGTGGTGGTGAAAAGCATGCCATTTCGAGCGTTGCGGGTCGGCATGACGCAGTCGAACATGTCAACGCCCGACCGGACGCCTTCGACGAGATCTTCCGGCGTGCCCACGCCCATGAGGTAACGCGGGTGCGAGGCGGGAAGCTGCGGCGTGATCGCTTCCAGGACGGCAAGCATTTCCTCTTTGGTCTCGCCGACCGACAGGCTCCCCAGGGCATAGCCGTCGAAGCCTATTTCCATCAGCCGATGGAGGCAGGATTCCCTGAGATCCGGATAGACGCTGCCCTGGACGATCCCGAAAAGGGCCTGATCCGGCCTCGAATGGGACGCCTTGCACCGTTTGGCCCAGCGGACCGTCCGTTCCATGGACTCGGAGGCGTACTCGTGGGAAACCGGATTGGGCGTACATTCGTCGAAGCACATGGCGATGTCCGAGCCCAGGTGCATCTGAATTTCCATGGAAGTCTCGGGGCGGATGAGGTGCCGCGATCCGTCGATGTGGGATTGGAAAGAGACGCCTTCCTCCTCGATTTTGTTGATCCTCGCCAGGCTGAACACCTGAAAGCCGCCGCTGTCCGTGAGAATGGAGCCCGGCCAGTGCATGAACTTGTGCAGGCCGCCCAGGCGGGCGATTCGCTCCGAGCCGGGCCGCAGATACAGATGGTAGGTGTTCCCGAGAATGATGGCCGCGCCCAGCGTTTCCAGCTCATCCGGGGTGAGACTCTTGACCGATCCCTGAGTGCCCACCGGCATGAACACCGGCGTTTCTATCGTGCCGTGGCCGGTGACCATTCGGCCGCGCCGTGCCCTGCAGGACGGATCTTGCGCAATGAGTTGAAATTCCAACATTGAAATCCTTTTTCACAGGATCAGCATGGCATCGCCATAGCTGAAGAATCGGTACTCTTTCCGGACGGCCTCGGCATAGGCGTCCAATATGGCTTCGCGGCCCGCGAAGGCCGAGACGAGAAGCAGCAGAGACGATTTGGGCAAATGAAAATTGGTGATCATACCGTCCACCACGCTGAACCGGTATCCGGGATAGATGTAATGCTCGCACGGTCCGCGAAACGGGACCACCTCCCCCGATTCCCGGGCGACCCATTCCAGAATCCGAACCACGGTGGTCCCAACCGCCACGATCCGACGCCCTTGCTCCTTGGCCGCCCGAATGCGCCCGGCGGCTTCCTCGCTCACTTCGGCATGCTCGGCGTGCATTCGATGGAGCCGGATGTCCTCCACGCGCAGGGGGGAAAAGGTCCCGTAGCCCACGTGGAGCGTGACTTTGACCAGCTCGATGCTCATGGCAAATATTTCATCGAGGAGGGACCGGGAAAAGTGCAGGCCGGCGGTGGGAGCGGCCACCGCCCCGGGATTGCATGCATAAACGGTCTGGTACGAGCTGATGTCATCGCAGGGCGGCTCGGCGCCGTTCCGTCGTATATACGGAGGCAGCGGAATCTCTCCGATCCGGCCCAACAACTGGAGGAGCTCATCCGGCCCCTCGAAACGGACGCGCGCTTTCCCATCCACGGCCGAAGAGAGAACCTCCGCCCGGGCCCCGCCTCGAAGCGACACCACGCTGCCGGCGCGCAGTCCCTTGGACGCTTTCACCAAACAGACGTAGCCTTCCTTCGATCCAAGGCCGGGGTCCTTGTACGGATCCAAGACGAGCAGCTCGACCTGCCCCCCTGTTTCCTTGCTGCCCATGAGCCGGGCCGGAACGACGCGCGTGTCGTTGAGGACCATGAGGTCGCCCGGCTCGAGATAGCGCAGGATTCCCTCGAAGCCATGATGAGCCAACAGGGACGATCCACGATCCAGAACCAGCAAGCGGGACGATTCCCGCCTCTCCATCGGGGCCTGTGCGATCAGCTCGGGAGGAAGCGCGTAATCATATTCACCCAGGTTGTATGCGATTTCCAGATTACCCCCCATGCCGCCGGCCCCAGTACACAAAGAAAAGCCCCAAAACCATGAGCACGCCGCCCATGACCCGCAGGTGCTTGCTCGGCGTACCGCAGACCTTCCGCAGCCACTGCTTGAGCTGGTCCGGAAGAGCCAAATACGGCAATCCCTCAAAAAAGCAAATGAGTCCCACGACCGTAAATATGTAGCCTTTCATAACAACTTGCTGTCCTTCCAGGATTTTCGATCCCTCGGAATCGTTCTGCAAAAGAATCATCATATGTCATTTTCATCTGAATTCAAAGGGGCTCAATCTCGCCGCTTCGCCCAATCCACAAACTCACAACCCGCATCCCATATCTCGCATCTCGCATTGACTTTCCAATCCGCCGGTGGCATTACGACGACCTTGCAGAATCCGCAACGGGTGATATATAAACGATATCGATTCTACCAACCCAAAGGAGGCGCCAGACACATGGCTTATGTTCGCAACCGGATCACTCGAATGCTCGCCGACGCGATTGCACCGCTTCTCGAATCGGCGGGTCAGGATACGGAAGGTTTTTCCATCGTGCTCGATATACCCAAGGCCGCTCAACACGGAGACTACGCCACCAACGTGGCCCTCGGCCTGACCCGTCTCCTCAAGCGCAATCCGAGGGACATCGCATCTCAAATCGTGAACGACATCCAGGACACTGAGGGGCTCATCAAGAAGATTGAGATCGCAGGTCCCGGGTTCATCAATTTTTTCGTTCAACCCGAAGCATGGCACCAGGTGCTTTCGGAGATCCTCAAGGCGCCCCGGTCCTATGGATATCAGGACGTGGGAAAGGGCAAGAAAATACAGGTGGAGTTCGTGAGCGCCAACCCGACGGGGCCTCTCCACATCGGCCATGGGCGGGGCGCGGCAACGGGAGACGTGCTGGCAAATATCCTCGATGCCTGCGGCTTCTCCGTTGAAAGGGAATACTATATCAACGACGCGGGAAACCAGATGGATACCCTGGGCCGAAGCCTCTATTACCGCTATCGGCAACTGCTGGGCGAATCCGTCGAATTCCCCGACGGCCACTACCAGGGCGGTTACATGCGAGACCTCGCGAGCGAATTCTTCACCGAAGTGGGAGACCGCTACGGGCAGACCGCGATGGATGAAGTCCTGCCCGTATTCACCGGCTACGTGGGGAACCGGATTCTCAACGGAATCAAAGACGACCTGGAAGTGTTCGGGGTGGCTTTCGACCGGTGGTTCAGCGAAAGAAGCCTCCATGACCAAAACGCCATCCGCACGACGATCGAGCTTCTGGAAGCCGCCGGATTCGTCTACGAGGCGGACGGCGCCAAGTGGTTTCGCAGCACGGCCTTCGGCGACGAGAAGGACCGGGTGGTGATCAGGGCCAACGGCGTGAGCACCTATTTCGCCGCGGACCTGGCCTATCATACGAACAAGTTCCAGCGAGGATTCGACACGTTGGTCGATATCTGGGGAGCGGACCACCACGGCTACGTGGATCGAATGCTGGCGGGAGTGCAGGCTTTGGGGCGCGACCGAGGCGACCTCAAGATCATTCTGGTCCAACTGGTTAATCTGCTGCGCGGGGGGAAGCCCGTGGCCATGTCCACGCGGGCTGGGGAATTCGTGACCCTCAGGGAAGTGGTGGATGAAGTGGGAAGAGACGCGGCCCGCTTCATTTTCCTCACTCGACGCTCCGACAGCCCCCTCGACTTCGACCTCGAAGTGGCCAAGATGCAGAGCAACGACAACCCCGTCTATTACGTTCAGTACGCCCACGCGCGGTTGTGCAGCATCTTCGAGGTGGCCAAGGAAAGGGGAGTATCCTTCGACTGGCCGCCCGACACGGATGGCATCCGGCTGGGAATCCTCACCCAGCCGGAGGAGCTCGCCATCATCAAGCTCCTGGACGAATACCCGCACATCCTGGCCAACTGCGCCCGGTCATTCGAGCTGCATCAGATTCCCTACTACCTTCACGAGCTGGTGTCTCTTTTCCATAGCTACTACAACCGGCACCGCGTCCTGGGCGATGATCCCGACCTGAGCCGGGCCCGGTTGTGCCTTGCCGCGGCCATCCGCGAAGTCATCCGCAGAGCGCTGGAAATCCTTGGGGTCTCCGCACCCGAGAAAATGTAACCCACGGGAAAAGCAGGGGAGCATGCCCATGAGCCGCCCTCAACGCAGCAGCATGAACGCAACCGAAAAAGACCAGGACGAAGAGCCCCAGAAACGCTACCAATTCGAGCTGAGCACGGCCAGGCTCGTGACGTACTGTTTCGGGCTGGTGGCCTGCCTCTCGTGGATGTTCGTTCTGGGTCTTCTGGTGGGGAGGGGCGTGCCCTTCGTGGGCTCCATGGATTTTTCACTGCGCGCGGAGCTTCTGCGGTTCGTCGGCCTGGGCAGGCAGGCCCCCGAGCCGCCTCGGAACGTCGCGGAAACGTGGGCTGATTCCAAGGAGATACTTCAATCGCTCAGGTATTACGAGGACCTGACCAAGAAGGGGGGCGGCCCTTCGTCCTCTTTAGCCAAAGCCACGCCCCACCCCAAGGATTCCGTACCCAAGGGCCAGCCCACCAATCCGCCGCCGCAGGCTCAGCCAGCCGCCAATCCTCCCCCCTCCTCGACACAGGCAGACTCGTCTCCCCTTCAAACCGCCCCAACGGCCCAGAAGCCCACCTCGGACAGCCTCAAGGAGCAGGGACAGTCGGAGCCGCCGGGCGAGCGTTTCACCCTGCTCATCAGCTCCCTGCGAGACATAGATAACGCACACCGCCTGGTGGAGCAGCTCCGCTCCAAGGGCTATTCTCCACGATTGGACAGCCTCGACCTGAGCGAGAGCGGGCGATGGAACCGCGTGATCGTGGGCTCCTTTCCGAGTCGCGAAGAAGCTCAGCGTTTTGCCGCCGATTTCAACCGCAAAGAGCGCATGGAAGCCATGGTCATCCGGGAAACCGACTGACGCTCATGAATCAGGACGTCTGAAGCCGCTTCAATTCTTCCCAGACCGATGCCACCTGGCTCCGTGTGGTGTCCAGATCCTGTTCGTTATTGATGAGGAAGCCGGCGAAGGCTTTTTTGTCCTCGATGGGGAGCTGAGCTTTCAGAATGTTGGCGGCATCTTCCCTGCTGATGCCGTCACGCTCTGCAAGCCGTTTTATCTGCTCTTCCGAAGAGATGTGGACGACCACGATGGTATCAAAGAGGTATTGGAGGTTGAGCTCCACGAGAAGCGGCACGGCAACCTGAATGATGGCCCGCGGGTCTTTTTCCGTAATGACATTGACCTGGTGAAAGAATTCCTCGTAGATGGGAGGGTGAGTGAAGCTCTCCAATTTCTTCCGTTTTTCCATGTCTCTGAAGATGACTTCTGAGAGCTTCTTGCGGTCCAGGCGTCCGTCCTCCTGAAGCACCTGTTTTCCGAAATAGTCGACGATCTTGGCCAGTGCCGGAGTTCCCGGCTCCACCACCTGCCTGGCGATGAGGTCGAAGTCGATGATCGGGGCACCCAGCTTTTCCAGCATTTGAGACACGGTCGTCTTGCCGCAGGCGATTCCTCCGGTCACACCGACCAGCAGCGGATTGCCTTTCCCCTTCACCTTCTTCATGACTTCATCAAGCCCTGTGTACGTTACCGGGAATTGAGGCCCGATATCGGCTTCCGCTCCCGCGAAGCTGATGGGGTAGCGGACTCCCCTGCGGTAGAGCGCTTCCATGCCTTGCAGGGCTTTTTCCATGAGGCCGCCCGGCACCGCCATCACCAGGTCTTCGTCCTGAACATGGCCGTAGCGCCGCTCCCCGTAACACGGAATGCCGAGGGAAGGCTTGCCGGTGTTGAAGCACCGTGCGATGGCATCCGAACAGGAGGACTCGCCCACGCAGTAGAACTGCATCACCTCATACCGGCTGAACTGGAGCGAATTGATGAGAAGCATCATTTGGGCCGGATTGGCGTAGAGGAGAACCATGTCCGGCTCGAAGGGATTGTACACCAGGGGCGCCATGGCCACCGCTTCATACTCCCCCGTGGGAAGTCTCGGTATGGATGCCTCGATCTTTCGGCCGTCCTCCTTGGTTGCCGCCCAGACGATGCTCCGGAAGGTCCCGTCCTTGTGGTTCTGCGGAACGTCGGACAGTCCGATAATGGAGGGACAGGAGGAGAACAGGAAATCGTCGGCATCGGCGCCCACGGTCCAGTCAAAACTGCGAACCTGACTGATGAGCTGGCAGAGCGTCACTTTGTGGTCTGGTTTTCGCAAGAAGGGAACCTTGTCGAGGTCCGATTTTTTCCTCAACATCTTAAAAGCCACGGGAAAATACTTGAGGCGCATCAACTGCTCCAGCCGCCGGGTCAGCTTCTCCCAATCGCGTTGTGCTTCCATGGTGTTTTCTCCTTAGCGTACATTGACTTCGGCAAGGCCATTGCCACGGGCTTGACCGTCTTTTTCAGAGCGAAAAGCTACCGGCACGTACTCTTTGCTCTCGAGGGCTTGTATCAGTTCCGCTTCCGTTTGGATGTTCGCGGAAAAACGTGTTGCATAAACCCCTACTTCTGCCAATTCATGGGCGTCGCTTCCCCCGGTGACGGGAAGTCCCAGGCTTTCCGCCACTTTGGCCGCGAAGCGATTTTCCTTCTCCGTCACCTTTCCGTTCATGACTTCGACGGCGTCCACCCATTGAAAAAGGGGTCTCTGTGCGGCCCGCTCGTGGGTGAGCCCGATTTGGTCGGCGCTGAAGGTCAGGAATCCCCGGAAAGGATGGGCAACGATAAGGAATCCCCCCACGCCGAGAACTTCTTTTCTGAGGTCCTGAAGCTTGATGATGCCCTTGATGTCTTTCTCCAGGCCGAATACGAGCACATCTCCCTGGTCGGTCGTGATCTCGTTGCCCCGGAGCACGAGGAAACCGTGCTTTTGCGACAAATCCTGAACCCGGGCCGGACTCCAGACATGATTGTGATCGGTGAAACAAATGCCGTTCAAACCAATGCGTTTAGCTTCTTCGATCACCAGGTCCTCCGCGGCACAACTACAGGGCGAAGCCGGGGACGTATGCACGTGAAGGTCGATCACAAATCCCCCGGTCGAGCTTTCCGGCCTGCCGTGGCTCGGTCCCTCGTCCCGCTGCTCCCCGCGAATCACCTCCACACGCTGGGGCGGTGACGAAGAGGCACTCACTTGGTCTTGCAGGGGTATCCGTTCTCCAACGGTGCTTCCTCCCTCGGCCTCTTGGGCCAGGAAACGTTCAAAAGTGAGATCCCGGCTGGCGGCTTTTGCGTCCTCCCATCGAGCCACCTTGGCCGCTTGCGTGGCCGCGTAGCAGCATTCGATCAGCAGGTTCGCAAAATGACGGCAGCCTTTTCTTCCGACGGTCTTGTTGATCTTGTTGCCGATTTCCTCGTCTATGTAAAATCCCTTGGCTTCCTGGAGAAAGGGGATTGCACCGGGGCACTCCGGCGTGGTCCAGCGGTTCCATTTCCCTGCAATGGACAGGAATTGAAGATCCTTGA
>Ga0351856_1197_pt1 | contig 10187 bp, 9 predicted proteins | sample BONcelHFGM3001D8_FD_206798 | JGI IMG/M metagenome (GOLD analysis project Ga0351856, IMG submission 206798) | Enriched cells from coal bed in the Powder River Basin, Montana, United States - BONCAT cells FGM rep2 HSBNCT.FGM.300.1.D8 ... | reverse complement strand
TAATAAAAGGAATTAAACTTACTGATCTGAGCATGGGCAATGCATATTTTGAAATGTCATAAGCCAGATGAAATAAGGTTTTCTTTCCTTTCACGTTTCACGTTTCACGTTTCACGTCAGTAATAGTCATGGGTTGCGCATCACCCGTCACGCGTTACGCGTTACCCGTCACGATTCTTAAAACGGCAGGGAGTTTTTATTATGAATAAAAATGGTTCTTTAAGATTTATTTTTGTCCGTCATGGAGAGACTACAGGTAACTCCAGTATAAGATTTTTCGGAAAAACCGATGTCCCTTTAAGTGATGAAGGACATAAACAGATGAAAGCTGTCTCTAAAGCTCTTAAATCAGAACATTTCGATGCTATATTTACCAGTCCTTTATGCAGGACTATTGAAGGTGCAAGAATAATATCAGGAGACAGGAAAATACCTCTATTCCAGATGAAAGAGTTCAGAGAAATAGATTTTGGAAGATGGGAAGGCCTTACTCTTGAGGAAATAGAAAAAAAAGATCCACTTATGTTTATTGAGTGGAGGAAAGCATTCTGGAAATTTGATTATCCTGAAGGAGAAAGAAGAGATGATTTTGTTGAAAAAGTAAAATCCGGTATTGATGGAGTTTTAAGCAGGATAAATGAAGGAACTGTTTTACTTGTGCTTCATAAAGGAATTATAAGAACGTCAATCTATTATTTACTGGGTAATTTAGATAATTACTCAGAGAATTTTCAGGCAGACCTGGGATCTATTCATGAACTGGAAAGAATAAATGGAACATGGAATTATAAAAAAATGAATTATACAGAACATCTTTCTATATAATAAGCATATATAAACATCTTGCTACACCGTATATGATAAATGAAAATATTATAAAAGAAATTATATATTTAAATATTTTTTCATGTTCAGTAAAAAATATAATAATGATATTTTTTATTTTTTCCGGCATAAAATTATAAATAGTCAGAAATAAAAATATTATATAAAATACGAATCCAAAGGGATGATAATAAAAAGCTTTAAAAATTTTCATATGGCTTATACTGGTGATACTTCTCGTCAGACCACAGGCAGGACATGGTAATTTTGTTAATATATAAAATCCGCAGGTACTTCTTCCAAGTCCGTCCGGAAGGAGAATAAAAGATATTATTATAACTAAAAGAGAAATTACTGATGTAATTTTATTTATAAAAAAACTGCAAAAATTAGAATCCTTCATAATAGATTTTTAATTAATATTCTTCAGTATAAATACTATAATTATCAGTATAATATCAATTACACCAAGTATTATACCGATATTTCCCATTGATTTTTCCGATTCATACTGGAGAGCTCTATAACCCTGAATTATTGCAAGTGGACCAAGCACAATCTGACAGCAAAAAATTCCTATCAGTCCCAGGGCAAAAGATTGCATTCCAAGTCCTTTGCCTTCTTCTCTTAATACTATACCATGCTGTTTCCATTCAACTTTATTTTTTACCGGCTCTACTGTTGCTCCACAGTATTTACAGCATGAAGAAGAAATTTTAATAGTCTGACCGCAAACTATACAAAATTTTTCATCATTACCTATAATTTGAGATGGCAATTGTCTTGCCTGGATATTAATTTTTTCATATGACGGAGGATATGGAGTTATTTTTTCTTCTCTATCAGTAAAATCAGATATAAATTCAGATCTGCTGCTTTCAGTTTGATCTTCATCTTTTAGTTTTCTGCCGCAGTTTATACAGAATTTTGTATCTATATTTAATTCTCCACAATTTGGACAATTTATCTCCATTGTTTTTCCTCTTTTTAGCTATCACAATTATTTTACCATCATTGCTCATAGCCATTAGCTCACTTCTGACAGCTAAATATATTTCCTATCCCTTGATGAAGAGATATGCATTTCTTCTCTGTATTTTGCCACTGTTCTCCTTGCCAGATGTATCCCTGTAAGATTGAGGAGAGTTTCTGATATTTCTTTATCACTCATGGCATTATCTTTATCTTCATTATCTATAATAGCTTTTATTTCTTCTTTTATCGGAAGAGAAGGATCGAAGAAAAAATCAAAATTTACAATCCTGCCGGACGGTAACTGTACAAACTTATCTTTTGTAGCTCTGCTTACAGTAGAATCATGAATATGAAGTGCTTCTGCAACTTGAACCCTTGTAAGTGGTATTAAGTGAGAAATACCATGGTAAAAAAACTCTCTCTGGAGTTCTACAATTTTTTTTGTTACCTTAACTATTGTTTCTTCCCTTTGATATAGATTTTCTATGAATATTCTGGCTCTATGAAAATAATTTTTAGTATGTTCTATTTCACTTGAAGAATATTTATTTTTATTTCTTTTTATATCTTCATATATTTCTTTGTAAATTCTGTTAATTCGAAAATTTCTGTAATTATGATATACCATTTCTACTTCAAGATTTCCATTATTTTCTTTTATTATTACATCAGGTGTCATTCTTGCTGTCTCATGTTTTAATATGTTTCTTGAAAAATTCCTTCCAGGATAGGGATTAACATTATTCTTTATAAAATATGCTGCATTTCTTATGTCGTCTATAGTAACCTGGAGGCTTTCGGAAAGAATTGTAAATCTTCTGTGATGGAAATCATTCCAGTATTTATCAGATAATAATTTCCATACTATAGGAGGTACCTGGCCATTTATATTTTTTAACTGTAATGTAATACATTCTCTTAGATCTCTTGCACCTATACCGGCCGGTTCCATAGCCTGAATTGCTTTTATTATTCTTTCCAGTGTTTCGTTACTTATATTGAATTTTTTTATCAATTCACCTGATTCATACCTGAGATAACCATCATCATCGATATAATTAAGAATATATTTTCCAATAAAAAAATCTTCTTTTTTATAAAGAACAAGAGGTAAATTTATATATAAATAATCTCTTAAGGTTTCTATTGATACTATTTGTTCATGCATTTCTTCACTGTCACTATGTTGATACTTTTCTATAAATGATCTTGAGAGATATTCTACTTCTTCAAGATATTCTTCTCTTTTAAGCATTTTTTCCGATATTTCATCTACATCTGCAGATTTTTTACCGCACATAGGGCATTTATTTTCTTCAAGTTTCAACTGACATACAGGACACCTTGATTCTATTTTATTTTCTTCCATTTCCAGAGCAGGATTTTCAATAATTTCTTCTTCTATTTTTTCTTCAAGTTCCATTCTGGACATCTGTAAAATAGTATTGGCCATAATTAATTTTGGGTCAAGTTTTTGTGTCTGTGTTGTTGATAAAAAAGGATCCATACTTATTTTCATAATCTTAACCTTATCTTACATTTTTAATGGTTAAATAAATAACCTTTAAATGAAAACTATTAATATTATATCATAAATAAACAGTTTAGAGGAATATCTAAATTAAGTAGAAATTTACCAGAATTTCCACCAGGGACCTCTGGGTGGTAATGTTAATCTTTGAGTTTTAAACCTGCTCTCTTTGTCTTCCTGAGATTGGTTGAAATCTTTTGTTTTTATTATATCATTATCTTCTATATGTATTAATATTACAGTTATATTATCTTTTCCTCCGAATTCTTTCGCTTTATCTACGAGTTTTTCTTTTATTATTTCTGTATCTTTTTCTTTTACCACTATATCTTTTATGATATCATCTTCTACCATTGTCGTGAGTCCATCTGAACACAAAAGCAGATAATCACCTGCTTTTATAAGTATTTGATTATAATCAGCTTCTACTTTATCTTTATTGCCAACGGCTCTGGAAAGGACATGTCTGAGCGGGTGCTTTTTACCTTCTTCAGGATTTATGCGATTGGTTTTTATCAGTTCATGAATTACAGTATGATCTTCCGTAAGAAGTGATATTGTATCTTCACATATTACATAGGCTCTTACATCTCCTACATGGCCTATATGAAAAAGATTGCCTTCTGCTATGGCTATTATAATTGTACATCCCATACCTGAAAATTTTCTATGTAATCTGGCTTCTTCCAGAATAACTCTGTTTGCCTCATATATGGCTTCTTTTATAGATTCTTTTATATCACCATCTGTACATATTATACTTGATATTTTTTCTTTTGGCAGGTATTGTTCGGCAGTTTCTACTGCAAGTTTGCTTGCCTTTTCTCCTGCCTGATGTCCACCCATGCCATCGGCTATTATAAAGAGATTTCTTTCTTTATCTACAAAAAGAAAATCTTCATTATTTTTCCTCTTACATCCCGGGTCTGTACCACTTGAGACTTTCAAGTATTACTTTCTCCTTTGTAATATTTTGTAAAATTTAGTTTAAATTCCTCATTAATTACGTACCGGTAAAGTAATTAATCTTAAGGAAGATAATATATAGAATAATATAGCAATTATGAGTAAATAATTAAAACCTATTATGAGAGATAGATTTTCACATAATCCACCGAGAACTACTCCTGCAATATTGGAACCAATATCTATATTAGCTTCACGACTATCCCGAAAAACAGTAGAAAAAATTATATTTGCAAAGAAAATTGGTATAAAAATAACTGCGCAGGAGACAAAGGGGCGTATAATACTGGAGAGAGATAAAAAATACGTTATTGGTACAAACATATTTATTAATAAAGCTATTATGAGAAGACCATAATATGGATAAAGTTTTTTTGGTTTTATAAGACGAACAAAAAGATTTCCAAGTAAAACCATTATCAGGATTGCTGCAAAAACAATTAAATTCACTATCCATGTTGATCCGAATAAAAGTGCCATATGAACTACACCCCTGGTTTCCAGTAACATAAAACCGGCACCGAGAAAAAACATCTGCCAGTTTATGCGTCTAATACCTCCTGGCAAAAAGCTAAAGAGGATTATTAAAGAAATAACACCTATTACCAGTATGCCTTCTCCTGTAGGTTTCATAGGAATTTCCCTGTTTCGCAAATATAAAAATGGCCAGTTGTCACCGGGAAGAATAGATATAGTTTCTGTATTTATTCTGGATGGAGCTACCATTGCCCACCATTGACCTTTTGATTTATCCGGCGGCTTTTTACTGAAACCATTAATAGGATAATTTAACCATGGTTCGCTAATCCAGAAAGATTTGTTCTCTTTGAATTTGTTTTTAATTGCCTGAATATTTTCATTTTCTCCATTGCCTGATAATATAATTGTAAAGGCATCAGGAGATGATCCCATATCTATTTCTTCTTTATAAGGCAAAGAAATTACTATTGGTTCAGATTTAAAGATTTCTTCTGACATTTTTACCAGACGGCCTATAATCCACCCCTGACGGTATTGATTGTACATTATAAATATTCCGTCTGGCTTAAGGCGATTTTTTATATCCCTGAAAGCTTCCTGTGTAAAAAGGAAACTTTCAAGCCTCAAACTGGAATAACCTGAGTGTAAAACAAGGGAATCTACAAGTGCATATACAATCAGATCATATTTTTTATCTATGTTTTTTTTCAAGAAATTGCGGCCGTCATCCAGATGACTGGTTACTCTCGGGTCAAGATAGGGTTTATTTGGATGATCACTTTTACCGATATTTAAAATTACCGGGTCTATTTCTACTGCATCAATAAGTGTATCATTATTTGCGAATGAAAGAGCTGCAGACAGATCATTTCCTGATCCGGCACCAATGATTAAAATATTTTTGAAAGGTTTTTTACCTGCATCTCTCTTAAGAAGATGTGGCAATACGTATGCAGAACCACGTTTAGGTAGAGATATCATACCCTGATGAGGCATATTATTTGTTTCTATATATCCTGTATCAGGTATGTAGTTGATTTTATAATAAGGTGACCATTGTTCCTTGATGTTTAAATGACTGGAATAAAATCCACTTGCAGAGACGATACAAAGAATAATTATTGCTTCAATAATTTGAAGTGGAAAATAACCTCTTATGAAATAAAGAAATATAATAATACAGATTGCAAACCATATATAAGGTGGAAGTTGAAATATAGATACAATAAAAAATACAGCTATTCCGGCCAGGTTACCTGTTATATTAACTGTATAGGTAGCAATTCTATCAGGTATTTCTGAAAAGGCTCTACCCATAATTTGTCCCAATCCTATAAACATCAGGGAAATTAAAAAAAAGAAAATACCGGCAATCATCCAGAGGGGAATAAAAAAACTGGAAATGTCTCTGGCTCTATATTCTGTACCAAAATACACCCACTGTGCCTGATCTGATAGCTGATTTCCCACATCAATGGTAATATTATTATGTTGATATAAAAAAAGTAATAAAAATGCAAGGGCTACTGTAATAATAGTAGCAGGAAGTACAGTTACTGTATAGTCTCTTTTACCTGAAGCTATGAGACATCCTATACTCATTCCAAGTATACAGGCAAGTAATACTATATTGGTAAAAAAGGTTAGAAATATTACTGTTGCACTGAACCAGCGGATACAGGCTAATTCGAAAAATAATATGACAAAACTGATAAGAAAAAGATCTATATATTTGCGGAAAGAAATATCATTGATATGGGAAGAAAAATGATTTTTTATTTTTTTTAAAATTTCGTTTAACATAAAACTCCTTATATTTCTATAAATTTCTGTTATATTCTAACAGATGAATAAAACCTCCTTCTAAATTAATATAGGAAAATAAAAAAAGCGTAATTAATTACGCTTTTTTAATCATTTATTATGTAAGATTATGCTATGGATTGACCTTTATCTCTTTCGGCAAAGAAAATGAAATTTCCGTCAGGATGTTTGGGAGCATTTTCCATTGCCTGTTTTGTAGTTGTTTTTATTGTACCTGTTGCGGGATCTGCATAGGATACATTATCTCCCTGAACTTTAACTATAGTTACAATATGGCCTCTGCCGGAAGGAGAAAATTCCGGGCCGTTTAAAGCTACTACTACAGGGGTTTTTTCATTGTTTATCTTCTGTTCTATAAGTCCCCATGAATAAGGTGAAATATTTCCTCCGTCTCTCCATTTTAATCCCTGAGAAGATGTTTCACCATTCAGGGCATTTAATAATTGAAAACCATATTTACCATCTATATCCATGTCGGTTAAGTTTTTCCCTGTTATACTGTTTATACACATGGCAACACTTGTCTGTCCGCATGAAACCGAGTTGTTCTGTGCCAGTGGTTTCAGATTTGTTACAGGACCCGGGCCATTATACTGATAATTATTCTGAGGGGGAAACATTGATGGCATGCCGGTAAAACCAGACATCTGAGGGTAATTTACCTGAGTAACCCCCTGATTTTGAAGATTTGCAAAGGTTTCCTGAAATGATTGACCTGTTTTAACTTCTTTTACTTCGGGATTAAATTTTTTCTCAATTTCATTTATCCTGCTAAATACATTGTTTATTTCACTGAGACTCATTTATATCACCTTCTTAAAAAAAATAATATACTTTTATAGTTATATTATTCCATATTTTCTTTTCTAAATAATTAATAAATTGTTAAATTTTTGTTAACATCAATTTTTATTTTTTTTATTAACCAGTAACAGGATTTTTTTATTCTACCTGGTTTTTTGTGATTCTGCTGTTTTAACTAAAAGACCTCAGAATTTTCCATCTATATTGCGTAGTATAACGAAGCAATTAGAGGGAGATGAATGAGGAGTCCTTCCTATGATTAGATTTCTTCTCCATATAAATATAATTATTATTTCTGGATATAAGCTTTATCCTTTTGGGATTTAGCTGTCTGTATTTTGGACTTATATGGATATAAGAGCCATCTATATCCTGAATATATGACCATTTGTTAGTGAAGCCTGAAATAAATCCTGTTCTTTTGAGTTCCGGTATGTAAACCTTATCCCATAAAGACCATTTCAGGCCTTTTTGTTTTATAGATTTGATATTTTTTCTATTTCTCTTTGAAGTTCTATTAGGTTTACTCCGTCCTTTTCTGGGAATTTCCTCATGAAGACTCCTCTTTTTCTTTCTCACCTGTTTTATACCTATTGTAGAGACGCCCCACTGGGGCGTCTCTACAGGTTTTATTCCCGTAATAGCAATAGAGTCGTTCAGATGAGATTTTTCTAAGAAGAATTCTTTCCTTTTTCTCCTTGTGTATAATCCGAAAGTGTACCACACAGGTGCAATATGCTGTAACTGTGGAAGAAGATAATCTTTGAGAATATTCATAAAAGGAGTTTCTTTAAGAGATATAAGATTGGGTCTTTTTTTACCTGTAAATTCTTTATAAGAGAGATTACTTTTTGAGATATTGTGATTTTCACAGGTAGTAATAAGATTATCAGGTCTATCTGTCCCACCTTTACTTTTAGGAATTATGTGATCTACAACCAGAGTGTCATTACAGATAATATCAGTTCTTAATTCTTTATAATGGCAGTTAAAATTATCTCTGATTTTTACAAACTCTTTTACACTATCAAAACCTTTCATCTGTCCATTCTGGTAGTCTGTTCCTTCTATGTCAGGATTTATAATTGCCTGAGTATCAAACTGTCCCACCTCAAGTATTATCATAGTAACAGGTAAAATAGAAGCAATGTTTTTTACCATCTGATAGTGAGTTTGAAGTCTTGCTCTTATAGATGGAGGAAGCCACCCCTGAGGCTTTTTGCGATTGAGAAATCTTGCTTTTCTGTATGGTGTTTTCCTATGTCTTCTTGCTTTTCTGAGAGTTCTTTTTTTTGTGATATTCTCTTTTATATCAGTTCTGAGTGTTACTTCTGCCTGATACAGTATGATACCCTTTTCTGTTATTGCAGTGAGAGCGAGATTTTTGCTTCCCAGGTCGATACCTAAAATTATCTTCTGTTTATATTCAGGTGTTTCATAGAGTAATTGAATTGTAAAAGGTTCATACTTTACAATAATGGCTTTACCATCTTTTAGAAGATGTCTTACTTTACCTGTTCTTTTTGTAGGCATTAAGGGTTGACCTTCTTTAGATATTACATAGATCATAATTAATCTCCTTAAGAGATAATTCAGGATTACTCCTGTCATTTGCCCTTCGCCAATGTTAGTAAGGCTTCGCATTGTGGTTGACTGCTCCTACCCAACAGAGCTGTTTACAGAGCCACGACAACTTACCATAGAGCTAGAGCATCACCTCTATGGTGTCTACATCCAAACTAACACAGTCGCCGGGTAAGGGCGAATTATTACTGATTCACCCTCCCCTAAGAACCGAACGTGATACTTTCGCATCATTCGGCTCAAGCCTTCATAGACCCTCTATTGAGAGCCAGCAACAGTATTTTTATAGTGCAATTGTTTATGACAGTTAGGATGTAGTAGTTCCAGATTAGATAACACCTCTGTTCCACCATCCATTCGTTTTACAATGTGGTGTAAATTCCATCCGGTTTCTGCGGTTATTGTCTCCTCACAACATGGACATTTGCCTTTTTGCATTTTCCAAATCTTTAAAAGACGGTCTCTGTTGTTCAGACGTTTCTCCATCTGTTTTTGTGTTCTTTCTTCTGAGTATGTTTCCCATATCGGGTCATAAGGATTATACTCACCTTTAATATTTATGTGGCGGACAATCTTTGTATCTGCAGCTTTAAGGAGAGTTTCTCCTGTTTTAGCTTTAAATACCCAATTTCTACTTCCTACTTGTTTGAAGTATTTAGCTTTTATCCACCTTTTTCCTTTGTTCGGATGTCTTCGACAACACCATTGCCATAGCTTTTCCCATATGATTTTGTCTAATTTGCTATAGGTTTCTTTGGCTACTATTCCCGAATGGTAATTACTCCAACCTCTTATGAGAGGATTTAAAAGTTGGATTAAGCAGGATTGTTTTATTGTTTTATGGCTGGATATGACTTCTCTTATCTTACTTGATATTGCTTTAAAATTCTCTTTAGATGGTTTTATGAGGAGTTTTCCTTTATATTTACGAATATTTTCCCCAAGAAAGTCAAAACCGTCTTCAATATGAGTTATTCTGGTTTTTTCCTGTGACAATTCCAGTCCTCTTTCTTTTAAGAAATTTTCTATTACTGGTCTAACTTCTTCTAATACCTTCTTTGAGTTACCAGTTACACTGAAATCATCAGCATACCTAACTAAATTAACCTTTTTACCCTTGTGTGTCGGAAACTTTCTCTTTAGTTCCTTTTCTAAGCCATCTAACGTTATATTAGCCAGAGTTGGAGAAATAATACCA
>Ga0351856_1169_pt1 | contig 10520 bp, 6 predicted proteins | sample BONcelHFGM3001D8_FD_206798 | JGI IMG/M metagenome (GOLD analysis project Ga0351856, IMG submission 206798) | Enriched cells from coal bed in the Powder River Basin, Montana, United States - BONCAT cells FGM rep2 HSBNCT.FGM.300.1.D8 ... | reverse complement strand
CATACCCCCGCCCCCCCCCCCAACCCTCCCGCACCCCCCACCCCCGTCGACGGCCCCCCGCCCCGCCACCCCCCGCGGGGGGGGGGCTCGGGAAGCGACGCGCGGGGGGCAATACCTGGCTTGACATGGGGCTGCCGAAGAACCGCTCGGTCAACACGGTTGCACTGGACCCCGCTACCTCTTCCATCTTCTCTGGACTGGAGGGACTCGGAGTGGCCGTGCAGTCCAACCTGACTCGTCCGAGCCGTCCCATGCAACTGGCAGCCAAGGCGATCTCGGACACAAGCTCCGTGCTCAGTTGGCTTGATAATTCCATCACGGAGGTTGGCTTCAGGATCGAGCGAAAGGATGGAGTTTGCTCATCCACAGGCACTTGGGAGCGGATCGGATCGACGCGTGATGATGTTGCGATCTTCACCGATCCCGGTTTGCTTCCAGACAAAACTTACTCCTACCGGGTGAAGGCCTTCAACCGAGTTGGAGACTCGGCCTACTCGAACTGCGCATCGGTAACCATGCCGAGTGCGGGAGTCCCGGCTGCCCCGAGCAACATAACAGCGACCTCTGTCTCCGACAAGAGAGTGAACCTCGAGTGGACAGACAGCTCGAATAGCGAGGCGCTCTTCCAAGTCTATCGGAAAAAAGGCTCGGAAGAGAACCATCTGATCGATACTCTGCCTGCCGGTACAGAGAGTTACAGCGACACGAGGGCAAGAGGGAACAGTTCTCAATCGAGCTACTCCTATGACGTTAAGGCCTGCTCGGCCTCCGGCTCCGAGTGCTCCCCTTTTACGTTTTCTGCCCTCGTCCCGCTCAGTCCCACAGGCTTCGTTGCCTTACCTTCAGAGGGAGGAATTGATCTTCATTGGGCCGATACCTCAGATAATGAAACTGGATTTGAGATCCGAAGGAAGGATGGGGGATGCGCAGAGAGTGGAAGATGGAAGCTGCTCGTAGACCTTGCGGCCGATCTCACGGCTTACATTGACACCCTTGCCTTCTCAGGGCAGAGGTACTCCTACAGAGTAAGAGCATACCACAGATCTCCGGCACCCGTGGCCTTGGGCTACTCCCTCTGGAGCAACTGCGCAGAGGCAGACATGCCCTGAGGTAAGACGATATCTTCCGGGGGGATCACCCGTCCTGATAATTGGGCTATCCTCCCGGAAGGCGACATTAAGGACCCTCTCCACTGAGCCTTTGGTACTCCCCGAGCAATCTGACGAGGCCTGCAGGCCAGTCAGTATGACGGCAGGGAAAGAATGTGCTGCCTCAGTTCACATTACGGTCAATGCCTTTGGACTGTGCTTTATCGGGAGACTCCATTTATCTCTCCTCTGTCGCGTTTTTCGATGTCGCTGCAATATGTTTAGAAATGATATCCAGATGATGCATCATCACATGGGCCTTGGCTCGGCGGGGTAGGCTTTTGGCTCGACATCGCGGCAGCGTTGCTCGATCTGGTGGGCAATTCGCTGGATCATGGAATCCGAGAGTGTTGTGTTCCTGCTTCTTGTGAGGAAGGTACGGAAGTTTTTGGGATTGATAACGAGGATACCTTGGGGGCTGGACCTTTTCACACACCAGCCCGGCAGCGTAACAACGGCCCGCACATCCACTGATTCTCCCACCGCGCTCGACAGCCATTTCCTCAACCATGAGGCCTGGTCCGCAGCTTGATCCAGAGGCCTTTTCTCGACCCATCCCGGGAACATCAGGCACTGGCCGTCGTAAATGACTTCCGCATCGCCTTTTCCATTGCCGGTCATCCGTTTCGTTCTGGCCTTGGTTTCCACGGCAAATACTCCTGCTGGTCCCACCAGGATGTGATCGATGTTGAACCTCGGGGCGGGAAAATCGTGGTAAACCTGGTAGCCCCGGGACATGAGGTGATTGAGCTCCTGCCCAACCGCCAGCTCGGCGTCATGCGCCAGCCGCAAACGTCTGCGGAGATCAAAACATTTCAAGAGCTTGAACAACAGGTATCCCAAGAAAACGAGAGCGGGCAAGACAGATGCCATTATCCGAAAGGACGTTTCAGGCTTGCCGAAAAAGTAGGATTCGGACAGAAGAAAAGCAGGATGGCGGGCATCATGCTCATGTAGAAGGTGGCATCCTGAGTGAGATCGTCGATGCGGGTGCGCAGGGATTCTCCGGGTGAGCGCATGAGATTGGTCGTGAGGGGGGTCCTCTTCTTCTTGAGCCTTATCCAGGAGCGATGCCCGTACAAAATGGCCAGGACGATGCCCATGGGCGCCACAAACAGAGTTGACGGTACCAAGATTGACACCATCGGATGATCCTTTTGCGTCGGGGGTTGTATGGTCTCCAACGGAATAACTCTCCAATGATCACTGTCGTCATTGGGGGCTTTTGACTGAAACGTTTTTTCTCCTGCAATCGAGGCCGCTCAACCACAAGCTGCCTCAATGGTCTATCCCGTGGCGACAACCGTTTCTGGTCGTCACGCTGTAGGCTCAGCATACATACGCAGCTTTCGGCGAGGCGATCCTCAACGCCTACCCGAAAACGCAGCCGTGCTCGAATGTCTCCGCCGCCGTTTGCTTGTGGATGAGGCGGGGAACAGAGAATGGAGGCTCCGCGTTCCCTTGATGCTCCAATGGTTGAGGGAGCGCTGGTTGCGCCGGATCGTGGGGGACGGGCAATCCGGTGTGGAGCGAATTGGGGTAGCGCAAGATTCGTAATCGAGGTGCGCAAGAATCGTAACCGGGAGGTTATGATCGCGTCTTGTCGTGTGCCCGGATTGAGGCGGGAGTGGGAATCACCGCGTGGCATGGATATTGATATAAGTCCTTTGCCGGCTTAGGAAGAACGCTCGAATTCATGGGGCGGGTCCTTCCGGGTACGGTGGAAGATTTCTTCCTTTTAAGTTGAAGGTTTTTGCCCGGGGATCACCGGGCGCCTGAATTGAACAACTCACTTGGATGAGGCTTATATGGCAAGATTAGCATTGGCGGAATTTCCCGGAATGGCCGAAGAGACGTCGGCCGATGAGGACAATGAGACCGCACCTTTTGAACCATCGTCGGAAGTCTCCGTCGAGCGTCGAAACGTCTTGAGGCCGGCCTTTGGCGAGGTCCCGGCTGCGGCCGATGAATCGAATCCATCCTCCGGCCCGGTGTCCAGGGTCCAAACGGATGAGCTCTCTAAGATGCGCGCGCGCTCCGACGAGTCCGTCGTGATGAAGTCTAGCTTCTTGAAGCCCGCGGAGCCGGCGGGGATCGCTCAGTTTTTCCTTCAGCCGCCCAAGCCGGTCGCGGTGGTGGACGGAATCCGCCCCGAGGTCCAAGGCAAATTCCTGTACGTGGGCGACGAGAAATTCTATGTGCGAGGGGTGACCTACGGTCCTTTCAAGCCGGAAGAGGACGGCTGCGAGTACCACACTCCCGAGCAGGTGGAAAACGATTTTGCCCAGATGGCGGAAGGGGGCATCAACGCGGTCCGCACCTACACGGTGCCGCCGCGCTGGCTGCTGGATGTCGCGCAACGGAACGGCCTGCGCGTGATGGTCGGTCTGCCCTGGGAAGAGCACATCACCTTTCTCGACAACAAGAAGCTCGCCAGGGACATCGAGAAGCGCGTGCGCGCCGGCGTGCAGGCATGCGCCGGGCACCCCGCTCTTCTCTGCTTCACCATAGGCAATGAAATCCCGGCTTCCATCGTGCGCTGGCATGGCAGCAAGCGCATCGAGGCCTTTCTGAAAAAGCTCTACCAGGCCGTAAAGGATGAAGATCCGGGCGCTTTGGTGACCTACGTGAATTTCCCCACCACGGAATACCTCCAGTTGCCGTTTGTGGACTTCGTCTCCTTCAACGTGTACCTGGAGACACGGGAAAAACTGGAAGGTTATCTCGCGCGCCTCCAGAACATCGCGGGTGACAAGCCCCTGGTCATGGCCGAGATCGGCCTTGACAGCATGCGAAACGGGGAAGAGGCTCAAGCGCGGACCCTGGAGTGGCAGATCCGCTCGACTTTCGCGGCCGGGTGCGCGGGGATTTTCGTCTTCGCCTGGACCGATGAGTGGTACCGGGGCGGCTACGACATCGACGACTGGGGATTCGGCTTGACGGACCGCCAAAGACGGCCGAAGGAATCCCTGGCGGCGGTGGGCAAAGCATATGCCGAGGTTCCGTTTCCGCCGGATTTGGCGTGGCCCCGAATATCGGTGGTCGTTTGCACCTACAACGGCAGCCGCACCATTCGCGACTGCATGGAAGGATTGCGGAAGCTCGAGTATCCCAATTTCGAAGTGGTCGTCGTGAACGACGGCTCGACGGATGGAGCGGGAGATATCGCCGCCGAGTACGGCTATAAGGTCATCACCACGGAAAACCGCGGCCTCAGCAGCGCGCGGAACACCGGGATGCGGGCCGCCAAGGGAGAGATCGTCGCCTACATCGACGACGACGCGCGCCCCGACCCCCACTGGCTCACCTACCTGGCGGCGACCTTCCTCAGGACGGACTACGTCGGAATCGGCGGCCCGAACCTGCCTCCGCCCGACGACGGGCCCATTGCCGAGTGTGTCTCCAATTCGCCCGGTGGTCCCGTACACGTTCTTCTGACCGACGAGGTGGCGGAGCACATCCCGGGCTGCAACATGGCCTTCCGCAAATCGGCCCTGGAAGCCATCGGCGGGTTCGATACCCAGTTTAGAATCGCGGGAGACGACGTGGATGTGTGCTGGCGTTTGCAGCAGCGCGGCGGGACCCTTGGATTCAGCCCCGCGGCCATGGTCTGGCACCATCGGCGCAATTCCGTCAAGGCCTACTGGAAACAGCAAAAGAACTACGGCAAGGCCGAGGCGGACCTCGAGAAAAAGTGGCCGGAAAAATACAACGCGGCAGGCCATGTCCCCTGGGCTGGCAGGCTGTATTTCAAGGGGTTCGAGCAGCTTCTCGGCTGGTGCCGGGGGCGGATCTACCAGGGCACGTGGGGGACCGCGCTGTTTCAGTCCATCTATCAACCGGCGCCGAGCCTGTTCTGGTCGCTGCCCATGATGCCCGAGTGGTACGTGGTTATCGCGGCGCTCGCCGGGCTGTCTCTGCTCGGTTTGGAATGGGCCCCGCTTCTCGTCGCGGTGCCGCTGCTGGCGGTTGCCGTGGTTGTCCCGGCCGTGCACGCGTGCCTTTGCGGATCGAAAGTGACTTTCGCCCATCCGTACAAGAGCCGCCGGGAAGAGTTGAAGCTGCGTGCCCTGACGGCAGCGCTTCACTTGATGCAGCCGCTGGCGCGCCTCACGGGTCGGATTCGGCTCGGACTCACCCCCTGGCGCAGTTGCGCGGTCCCCGGAGTGGCTCTCCCCCTGCCGTGGCAGCGGAGATTCTCGCTTTGGAGCGAGCAGTGGAGATCTTCCATCGACTGGCTCGAGACCTTCGAGTCGAGCCTCAAGGGCACCCGCACGGTGGTGATGCGCGGCGGGGATTATGACCGGTGGGACCTGGAATTGCGCGGCGGTTTGCTCGGCTGCGTGCGCGTACTCATGGCCATTGAGGAGCACGGAGGGGGCAAGCAGATGGCGTGGTTCCGGGCATGGCCGAGATGTGCGCCGGCGGGCATCGTAATCACTCTACTCTTCGCGGCCCTCTCGGCGGGTGCTGCACTCCACGGGGCCTGGATCGCCTGCGGCGTCCTCAACTTCATGGCGCTTCTGCTCATGATGCGGGTGTTCAAGGAGTGCTCGTCGGCCATGGCGTCCGTCGCCTACGTGCTGCAAGCGGGGGAGAACCGACGCTCATAGGCTCATGGGCGCGGGATCAAGACGATGCGCCCGGCAAGATTATTCGTGATCTGAAGAGGAGTCACTGCGAATGGGCTCCGAAAAAAGGTCTCGATCTTCGGAATAAGCGTTTCAAAAGACCCTGAACATTAATCATCACGGGGCAGCCTCTTCGGAGGCTGCCCCGGTGCTTTTTCAGGCATGGTTCAAAGCAGCGTGACACTTCTATCGTCATTCCGGCAATCTTTTAGCCGGAATCCAGACCCGCGGAGCTCGCGGATCACTGTGTGACTGGATTCCGGCTAAAAGATTGCCGGAATGACGAACTTACGTATCAAACTGTTACCCTATCGTTGACACATCTGAACCACGCCCTTTTTCACGTCCGGCCACCTCCCTTGCGGTCCCTTCTCTCCCCGATTGAGCGATTCCTTGTCTCTGCCATTCAAGCGGACGCAGGGACGGCAACAAATCTGAATTGACGCACATTCAAAAGATTGCTTTCCATCACACGACATGGCGAGCGGGGTCTGCTCGGGATTTTCCTTACTCTGATGAGCCCAGTCAACTGCGGTGCTGCTCCCTCACGATCTGGGGCCGCTTCATACTTTTTCATGGAGTTTTGCCATTGTTTGCAGTAAGAAAGTGTCAAGTTGGGATAACCACTAATATCAAGAGAGACGCTCATGACAGACGGGGTTCGATCACTATTAATAGTTCACCACGATATGCAAACGGCGAAGGATCTGGCCGGCTTGGTCGTGAATCAGCATGATGTCTACATCTATCTCGCGGGCCTCGGGGCGCGTGCGGGGGAGTTTCTTCAGAACGTCGGCATTGATCTGGTCATAGCCAGCCAGGAGCTTCCGGACATGACCGGAATGGAGCTGTTTGCCGATCTGAGCCGCTCGCATCCCGCAGTTGGGCGGGTTCTGCTGCTGTCCGGGGAAGAGGGAGTCGATGCCCACGAAGCCGTCAGGCGAGGTCTGATCGACTACTACATGGTTGAGCCCATGGATGATTCCGCCTTTATGAATATCCTGAGGGACATCGCTCGCAGGGATTCCCCGGCGGGCGAGCTTCACGATGGAGCATCGGCTCCGGGCTTTATGCCGCCCATCCCGTCAGCAGGAGGTGACCTGGAGAGTATCCATGAGTGTGCACGACCGATCTCTGGACCGGCTGTATCAGAGGAAAAGGCCGGCATCGTCACGCCGGACGAGCCGAAGCGGCCGGAATCCCCATGGGGATCTCCCGACCATGGCATGGGTCTGTTCGAAGGAAGAGACACCGCGTTGGAAGGTCCGGCATTGAATGAGCAAAACCGAGCGGATGGAGGCGAAGGTGGCGTGGGGAACGACGCTCCCGAGCTCCCGGTTTTTGCGGAAGTTGATGCGACGGCATCTCTGAAGTCGCCGGAAGAACTAGAGAACCTCATCCAAGCGGCGGAGGGCGGTCCCGCCATACCGCTTTGGGACGGGACGGATATGAAAGCCGGCGTTGGGCCTGCGGGCGATGGTAAAGGCGAGGCTGCACCTTTGGATCATCAAAGAGCCGGCGAGGGATTTTCCTCGGATCTCACGATGGGCGGCATTGTGAGAATAGGGCCGTTGCAGGAGAGCCAACAGGGATTGATCCGTGAGAACGAGCAATTGAGGAGTCTAATCGAGGGGCTTCGGGGCGAAAATGCGGCGCTTATGATTGCTCGGCAAGAGAACAACCTCATGCCGGAGAAGAACGCCGGCCTTTCCCGGGAGAAGGAATTGTTGGAGCAGCAGGTTGCCGGGATGGGATCGGAGATCCAACGACTTCAAACCGAACTGAGGCAGGCTCGTGAGCAGTTGAGCAAATCGAGGTCCCAGTCCGAGTCGGACCAGAGGCTGAGAACGCCGATCGATCTGCGGCACCGGCATGATCCCATGGAGATTTATGAGAAGGCCGCCGAGCTGGACAGACAGCTATGCCAGGCAAGGCAATCCAATAGTATGCTTGCCTTGAATCTGAGCACGAGGGAACGGGAGCTTTCGAGCGCGAAAGAAGAATTGGACCGCTTGGGCAAGAGCCTGGAAGATGGAGGGAGGAGGTTCAAAAAAGAGCTGCTCGAGTACCAAAAGAACTGTGCGTTTCTCAAGGAAGCCGTGGAAACCTGCCAATCCCGCCGTGAGAGCCTGGAGAGGGAGAACGCCCGGCTGCTGAAGAAGCTCTCGTGGGTTCAGACCGAGTGGAACCAGTTTCTCGAATCCCATAAACGCAGTGGAGATGCTTCGATAGAATAGGAGCTTCCATTTCGCCGCCGCCGAGACATGGAGACGCGGAATGGCTCTCGTTGATCATTGATATTTTCTTCCACGCTCTCCCCCTCCTTGGCTTCGCGGTGAATTCGCAGCCAGGGAACAGAGATCGTCAGGTTTTCATCCAAGGAGAATCCCGTGACCGATATGCTCGTCGACCGACCATCAGATGTACCCGCGAGCGGCAACACCGCGTCCGAGTGGGAAAATCAGCCCGGTGCCTCCAAAGGCCCTATCGGCGTGGACGTGGGAACTTGCAGAATCGCCGTCAGCCGCAAAGTGAGCGGCGAAGTGGTCACATCGCGGCAGTTGAACGCTTTTTTCTCCGTTCCCTATCTGAAGTTTACCCAGGAAGTTCTGGAGAAGAACCGCGTGAACTATTTCGTGGATGATGACTCGCTGGTCATCATCGGCGACGCGGCGGCGAAATTTTCCGTTGTGATGAATTCCGAGATCCGTCGGCCCATGCGGGAAGGTCTCTTGAATCCCCTGGAGACGAAGGGGCAAAGAGTCATTCAGAAGATTCTCGAGCTGCTGGTACAGGCGCCGGAGAACCTCGGTGAATCGGTCTGCCTCAATCTGCCCGCCGTTCCGCATACCTGGCGTCATCGGCTGACATATCATGAAACCATTTTGAGGGACTTCTTCACGTCCATGGGTTATCGCGTGAAAACCGTCAATGAAGGGCTGGCGGTGGTCCTGACGGAGCTTGCCGAAACCGACTTCACCGGAATCGGGATCAGCCTGGGAGGCGGCATGTGCAATGGCTGTCTTTCCTATCTCTCCATCCCGATCCTCAACTTCAGCATCCCCCAGGCGGGTGATTACATCGATGACTCGGTGGCCGCCGTCATGAGCATGCTCCCGACCGAGGTGCGGCTCATCAAGGAAAACGAGCTCGACCTGAGCCGCCCGCCCCATAATCACGTGGAGAACGCACTTCGGATTTTCTACGATGAAGTGAGCCACGCCGTGCTGGAGGAATTGAGGAAGGCCCTGCTCAAGAGCAACAAACTGCCTCAAATCCGGCAGCCGGTTCCCGTGGTCCTGGCTGGAGGCACGGTCATGCCCAACGGGTTCCTCGATCGCTTCCGGAAGATCTTTGCCGAATTCAGTTTCCCCATCCCCGTCTCCGGGGTGAAGATGGCACACGATCCCCTGACGGCTCCGGTTCGAGGCGCGCTCATCGCGGCCGATTCCGAGCCGGATTCCATGCCGAGGGGGTAAGCTTTTCAAGATGATTCATGGGAGATGGGGATGGCCGGACTTGGCCGTACGATCGCCTTTTCTCCCATTCCTTCATGTTTCGCATCCCCTGAGAGTCAACAGCATTGCCGCCTGCCGCTGCTCCTGCTCCTTCGCGATCCGATAGACTTGAAGAAAAAGAATCTGGAGCCGGACACACCGCCGTCATTCCGGCATTCTTTAAGCCGGAATCCAGGAAGCTCGCTGTGTGGCTGGATTCCCGCCAACCGCATGCGGGAATGGCGAAAAGCCGCGGAAGGCCCATTCTCGGACAGTCTTCCAAGATCCCATCCCGGCCGCAAAACCTCGCAAATGGTTCTTCATGTCTTTAATTCCGTGGGGAGAGCGCTTATGTTTATCCCGTATCTTTTCCGACGCTTTGTGTATCAAGAATTTGGGCTGAGCTGATCCGCCGGCCCTCTTAGAGGCCACATGGAAATGACATTCCCCTTTGCCTGGAACGCAGATTTCATCGATTCGCAGTACAAGTTATGGAAATCCGACCCTTCACGGGTTTCACGGGACTGGCAGCTCTTTTTCGAAGGTTTCGAGCTGGGGGGAGGCGCCGAAGGAAAACCCCGAGAAGTTTGTGAGAAAGAGGAGGTCCTGCGGCAATCCCACGTGGAGGAGCTCGTCTATCGCTACCGGGATTTGGGGCATTTGCTTGCCTGCCTGGACCCCCTCGAAAGCTGTCCCCTGGATCATCCGCTGCTCAGCCTGAGCGCTTTCAAGCTCACCGAGGAAGACCTGGATCGAGCTTTCTACACTCCCCATCTGGCCCATTGGGGCGAATCCCGTCTGCGCGATATCATATCCATGCTGCGCGAGACTTATTGCCGAACGGTGGGAGCGGAATTCATGCATTTGCAGGATCCGGCCGAGCGTCTCTGGCTGGAGGAGCGCATGGAGGTCGTCCGGAATCGCCCTCGGCTCGAGGCCGGCGAGAAGCTTCGCATACTGGAAAAGCTTTGCCATTCCGCGCTGCTCGACCATTTCCTTCATACTAAATACCTGGGGCAGAAGCGTTTTTCCATTGAAGGGGCCGACGTCATCGTCCCCATGCTGGATATGCTGGTTCTTCGTGCGGCGGAATCGGGGTGCCGCGAAATCATCCTGGGCATGGCGCACCGAGGGCGTCTCAATGTCCAAGCCAATGTGCTGGGAAAACCGTACGCGGACGTGTTCTGCGAGTTCGAGGACAACTACGATCCGGACTCCATGGTGGGCAGCGGAGACGTTAAATA
>Ga0351856_1194_pt1 | contig 10645 bp, 9 predicted proteins | sample BONcelHFGM3001D8_FD_206798 | JGI IMG/M metagenome (GOLD analysis project Ga0351856, IMG submission 206798) | Enriched cells from coal bed in the Powder River Basin, Montana, United States - BONCAT cells FGM rep2 HSBNCT.FGM.300.1.D8 ... | reverse complement strand
GGGATGGTGTCCATCTCTTTAGCTGTTCAACTTACTCCAGAGGAGGAGGCCGGCCTGATCCAGATGCGTGAAGAGGAGAAGCTTGCAAGAGACGTCTACATAGAGATGTGTTCGCAGTGGGGTGGCAACGTTTTCTGCAATATCAAGGAAAGTGAGCAAAGCCACATGGATGCGATCTTGAAGATGCTAACCAAATATGGTGTTCCAGATCCGGTCGCTAAAGACGAATCTGGTAACATCGTTGCGGGAAAGTTTACAAATCCCGAAATCCAGAAGATTTATGATTGTCTGATTGAGATGGGATCTGTTTCACTTCAGGATGCCATCTGTGTTGGAGTGATCATTGAAGAAATGGATATCGAGGATATCGATAAACTCCTCGATGGTACAGAAAAGCCCGATTTGCAAAGAGTGTATACCAACCTTATAAACGGCTCATATAACCACCTAAAATCATTCAGAACTAATCGGGCATACAACTCTGGTACATGTGGAGGTCTTGCAGATTTCGTCTGCCAATAAATAAATTGGGCGTTGGCTTAAACTGATGGGGCAGGGTCAATTGTAGCCCTGCCCTTTTTAGCTTGAGCGGAAGAACCCACAACTAGGGTGTCCAAATTGGCCCTATACCGTTGACCGGTTTTTGGCTCCCACCAGGAAGCCATGAAAGTTACCCCGTTGGAACATATCCTTATCGAAACCAACTCTCCCGTGTTCTACACCAGGGCAAAAGATCTGAGCCAGCCGACCTGGTTATCATTCTCCGGGAATTAATCCGTATCAAGAATCTTCCAGCCGACGAGGTAGCTTGCATCACATCAGCCAATACCGAGTCGTTTTACAGGCACTTTGCGATACAATAGAGTTCGGGAGTGACGGCAAACTTGAATCTGTTTCCGCAGGGCTCCCAAACTGAAAACTGAGAGATTGCCTTATGAAAATCTATATCTGGCGCCATAGCAAGAAGTTTTCCAGTTGGTCCATGTTCGATGAACCGCACATCTGCCGGGACAACTACATGAAGGCAGAGGTCACGGTACTGGCTCATTCCAGAGAGGAAGCCCTGGGGCTGCTGGAATTTGAGGGTATGTGGAACATTGAAGAACTGAAAAGGATTGAACCCAGAGTCGTCTCGCTCGACAAGCCAGTAATTGTCAACAAGGTGATCGATTTTGGATGATCTCCTACGATGTTGCTTTACAGTAAAGGATGGCGATATCCTGGAGCGATCTCTACCCTTTTTGCGGATGGATCTTTGGAGTGAAAATAGTCGAGCATAAGTAGGGCTTTCGAACTTGGTTATTGTCTTGCTGAAAGAAAAACAATAGCACAGGAAGACGTCTACACCATGCTCGACGCAAAGATGGGCTCCTGTGTCATCACCGCGTAGGGCAGGGGCTGATTTCTCCTCAATCTCCCGTGGCCCGAAGGGCACCCTGAAAAATAAAATGGTGGGTAGGTTACCCACCATTCATTTTCATAGATTCAGTCCCACTCTATGTCATGCCTACCGTCGGGGCGCAGTTTGCCCCCTGTACCCGCCACCGCCGCGGTATGAGCGGCCGGCGTAGTTCGGTCCACTGTGGTATCCTCCCCTATAATAGCGTGACGAGCCGTAGTAGCCGGACCTGTAATGTCTCGAAACGTGATAACCTGACCTGTAGTATCTTGGGCCATAATAACCGGGTCCGTAATAGCTCGGGGCGTAATAGTTGCCGTAGTGGTACGGCCAGCCGACCAAGCCGGTTGTCACGGCTGCGGCGGCCCCCACCACACCTGCTGCTGCAATAAATGGAATGGCGAGCGGGTTGAAATAACAGCATTCCTGAGCTTCTGACTTCGAAGCGGAAAAAACAACAAGCAGGGTGAGTATGGTGCACAATGCTACAAAGCGTTTCGTCTTCATGTGATCACCTCCGGATATCGCCAAGTTCAAAGAACGCCGATTATTCTCTTTGTATTCTAAGACGGTCAGGCGTTCCCAAACGTCTACAGAAAGCGATCACGGAGGGTCGAATTGTGCCAAATTATCCCAGGACTGTACTGCCAATCCGAAGCCTTATTGACCCGCCAGCGTTTGGGATAGCGCTCAGACGAGTAGGAAGCGATAGTAACGGGTGCGGGAAAAAAGCCGACGCAACACACACATGCCACTTCCTGGCATGGTGGACCACCCTGGCCCCAACCTTTACAAGCCGCCTGATGATCGGGTTAATTCATTCAATCTGTTCCGAATGGAGTCTTCAAAATCACTGTTAAGATCCGAACCCAACTTGCCAATGTGGCGTTTTGCGCCGAGATGACAGCCGGTCAACCCTTCCAGATCATATCCGATCCAACGGGGAGGGCGTTCGGAAAACGACAAAGAGGAGAGCTGTACGGAACTTTCCTCGCGCGTACTAATTGGTTTTTTTACAGTCGTATCAATCGCTGCCTTCAACTCCACCTTCCCAGGATGCCTGTGTAAAGAGACCAGTGCCTGCTCGGGGGTAGTCTCCACCCATTACGAGGGCCTCGGTAGCCATCAGTGAAGAGGAGTCACTTCGAATATTTCTCAAGGCAAGCGGTAGGGTAGTTCCGACTATATCCAACTTATACGCATTACTCATCATCTCCTCCCAGGGCCTCCCGGAGTTTGGCAGCCAGGTTCTGCATTGAGAACGGCTTTTGGATGAAATTGACACCCGGGTCCAATACTCCGTGGTGGGCTATAATGTCCGCCGTGTAGCCAGACATGAACAGGCGCTTGATGTTCGAAAAAATGGACAAGAGGTTCTTGGCGAGGTCCCTGCCGTTCATCTCGGGCATCACTACGTCGGTCATAAGTAGGTGGATCTCTCCGGGGTGGGCCTCTGCCAGACGCATGGCTTCTCCCGGTGTGGAGGCGGTTAACACGTTGTAACCCATGCGTTGGAGCATCTTCGCAGTCATATTCAGTATAGTCGGCTCGTCCTCCACCAAAAGCACCGTTTCCCCCCCGCCTTTGGGTATCTTCAGCGCGTTGGGCATAAGCTCTTCGCCGGTTTGACCCGCGTGCCGGGGAAGATATATCTTGAAGGTCGTTCCTTGGCCCGACTCGCTGTGTACGCCGATAAAGCCGTTGTTCTGCTTTACGATACCGTAGACCGTGGCCAATCCCAAACCGGTGCCCTTGCCGACTTCCTTGGTGGTGAAAAAGGGCTCGAAGATTCTATTTCGCGTTTCCTCGTCCATGCCGATGCCATCGTCGCTTAAGGTCAGCACAACATACTCGCCGGGGACAAACCATGTGTCTGTCTGGCGGCAGGTCTCATCGAAAATGGCGTTTTCCGTTCTTATGGTAAGCTTGCCCACACCGTCGATGGCATCGCAGGCATTAACGCTCAGGTTTGCCAGAATCTGGTCTATCTGTGACGGGTCAATTTTAACCGGCCAGAGGTTCTCGTCCGGCAGCCAAGCCAATTCGATGTTTTCACCTATGAGACGTTTAAGCATTTTGAGCATGCTTTCCACGGTCTCGTTAAGATTGAGTACCTTGGGAGAAGCAGTCTGTTTGCGGGCAAAGGCCAGGAGTTGCCGGGTCAGGTCGGCAGAGCGGTTTGCTGCTTTCTGAATTTCCTGAAGGTCGGCATAGAGTGGCTGGGAGGAATCAACCTCATTCATGGCCATCTCCGAATGGCCAAGAATTACACCCAGCATGTTATTGAAATCATGGGCCACTCCACCAGCCAGTCGCCCCACGGACTCCATTTTTTGAGCCTGGTTCAACTGCGCCTGTAATTTCTCTTGCTCATCCTCGGTCCGTTTGCGCTCGGTGATGTCGCGTAAGATTACATGGATGGCATTGGTATCATAAAGCGGAAAAGGAGCGGTGAGAACTTCAACGTCAACAATCTCACCGTCCAAACGAACAATCTGTTCCTCAACCAGAGATACCGGCTCACTCAGGTTCCGGAGGCAATGAATACGCTCTCGAAGCTGCCGGTGAAAAGCTTGATGAAAAAGCTCGTAGGGCGATTTACCAATCAACTCTTGTGCGCTCCGAGCACCAAATAGTCTTTGGCATGCGTTGTTGACAAGGATGACTCGATCCTGATAGTTGACAAAAATGGCATCGGGGGAATGCATGATAAGATTCCGGTACCGTTCTTCGCTCTCCCGCAGTTCCTGCTCGGCTTGCTTACCCTGGGTGATATCCCTCACGGTACCCAGCATTTTCGAAACGTTCCCCACAGCGTCATAGGTGAAAAGACCTTTGGCTTCAACAAAACGCAGAGTACCGTCTGGCAATGAAATCCGGTATTGAGCCCCATAGGGTGTTTTCTCAGCCATTGCGCGTCGTACCCGTTCTTCGACCATGGAAAAATCATCAGGATGAACACGATCAGCCCAATCCTGGTAACAGCGCATCTCGGTCGGGGGATAACCCATGATGGAGCAGTACTGCTCTGTCCATTCCGATTCTCCAGTCACCACATTCCAGTCGAACATGCCGACTTCGGTTGCTTTCACTGCCAAGGCAAGTCGCGCTTCACTATCACGTAGTTTTTCTTCGGCCCGCTTTCGTTCGGTGATGTCCTCGGAAATGCCTGCTACGCGGTAGATTTCCCCCGTTGCATTGCGAACGGGAAAACCACGGTCGAGCACCCAGCGAATGCTCCCATCAGAATGTATGACCCGATACTCAACTGTGTGACCCTGGGGAGTTCTGGGCTGAATTGCCTCGCTCACTCTTTGGCGATCATCTGGGTGGATCGACTCGGCCCAGGACCCTGGTTCGGCATACAAGCTTTTGCAGGTTCGCCCCCATATCTTTTCGTAGGCAGGACTGACGTAAATCACTCTGGTCAGATCGACATCGGCAATCCAGAAAACTTCACGGATGTTTTCGGCGATCTGGCGGTATCTTTCCTCGCTCTCCAGAAGCGCCTCTTCCGCCAGCTTGCGCAACCACTCGCTTTCAAAATGGTCAAGGGCAAACCCAATGACGTGCGCAACCTTTTCCAGCAGCTTCACGTCCTCAATGCTAAAAAAGTCAATCTCATCAGAGTAGATGGTCAGGGCACCTCATGCCCCTCCTCCCGATTCGATGGGGAATCCAGCCGCAGCCCGGATACCGATAGGACGCGCCCGTTCGCTCCAGGGTTGAGTGTAGGGTGATTGCAAAAAGTCGTTATGCACGGAGGGGCGTCGCTCGCGAATAGAGGTACCCGTGGGGCCTCGACCTTCGGGACGGTCATCAGCATAGACTATGATGCTGCGGACATAATCACTTGCCCCACCCCAGGCGGCTACAGGTACAACGACCTTACTCTCAGCCTGGACTTGCCCGATCCATGACAAAACGAAGCCGCCCTCGTCGACAATCACGCGGCATGTTTCAGTGAGGAATGCCTCCAGAGTTGACGCTCGTACTACTGCCTGGCTCACCTTGCTGAGAACGCTATAAAGGCGGTTCAGGAGCCTGATGTCTTGCTCTTGCCGGACCCGTTCGGTCATGTCTCGCCCCAGCACCACCAGCCCTTTGCGCTTTCCGTCCGAGCGAAACAGCGGGACCTTTATGACATCGAACACTTTGCTGGTTCCGTCCGGACGTGGAATGGTTTCATCCGTCCGCATAGGAGCCCGCGCCTGCCAGGCCATTTCATCGGTTGCTTCACAGGTGAGAAATGCGTCGCGATAGAAATCGCTATATCCTGCGAGCTCCGCGTCCTTTTTGCCTCTGTACTCCACCCCTGTCAGTTCAAAAAGCTCAAGATCCGCATTGTTTGCTTCCAGCCAGCGTCCCTGGCCATCTTTGAAGCATACGATGTCTGGTGTAGAATTGATAAGAGCACGCAGCCGCTCCTCACTTTCGCGCAATATTTCCTCGGCGCGCCTGCGCTCCGTGACATCCAAGATAGATCCGTGGAGTATCCCCTCTTCAGGGTAAAGATTTAACGATGTAATACAGTCACGCACCTCGCCTTTTTTGTTGAGCATTTTACACTCGAAATCAACCGCACTGAGCAGCGCCTTCGTAATTGACAGAAAGACGCGGGTTTTCAGTCGAGATAAATGATGGACCGGTGGTAAGGTCCATCGTGTTTTGTGATAGATGTGGGGTCCAACCTCACGGAGTCCTCGCGGGGCTCTGTGAGGTTTTTTTGTTCTCCGAATCAGTGACAAAAGCGCAAAGGAGAAGGACCCCATGGAGAAGTTGCTCCACGATAGGAGGTTATACGCGTTTTTAGAGCAAGTCGATAAGGATTTCGCATCCAAGGTCCAGGCGGGGCGCTGTGAGCATTGCGGGGCTGTGTTGCATCGAGGAGACTATGATAGGAAGCCCCGAGGAGGGCCGTCATGGGACAAGCGATACAGTTTTTGCTGTTCGCGAGATGGATGCCGGAAACGCACAACGCCGCCCTCGGTACGCTTCCTGGGTCGCAAGGTTTTTGTGGGTATCGTTGTGGTGCTGGTTTCGGCCATGATGCATGGGGCAAGCGATGCGAGATTGCAGCGGTTGCGGGAGGTGCTGCCTGTCGACCGGAGAACGCTCAAACGCTGGCGCCAGTGGTGGACGGAGATTTTTGTGCGGTGCGCTTTTTGGAAAGCCGAGCGTGGCCGTTTCGGGCGGCGCATGGCTGAAGAGCGAATGCCCTTGGAGCTGGTGGAAGCCTTTGGTGCGCGGGAGATCGAAGGCCTGCTGAAGCTAATGAGGTTTCTTTCGCCGATCACGACGGCAACCTGCGGGAGGGGGGCCGGTATGTGATGGTTGTTCCTTGCCCGCAGAAGACGCTCCTGGACCGTCCGCCGGAGGGTATAGTAGGGAGTTGACATCATCTAAGCCAGGCTCGATGGAGCCATAGAGAAAGGAGAATGATGATGTCAAATCCCAAAAAGCACCTCGAGGCATCCGGAGGAAAGGAGAAGTGGGCTCATTTTCGTTTTAGTGTGATCGGGCCGTTGTTGGCCGCACCACCCGAGGGAGGCCAGCTTACGGTCGAGCTCGATGAGCTGGCGAAAAAGGTGTGGCGGCATCCGACCACGGGCGAATGGAGGCAGTTTGGTCGCTCGACGATCGAGCGCTGGTACTACCGTGCTCTTGCACAACCGAACGATCCGGTGGGAGTGCTGGCAAGAAAGGTCCGCGAGGACTTCGGCACCCATCCGTCCATGAACACGAAGCTCCGCGAGCTTGTGACAAACCAGTACAGGCAGCATCCGAGCTGGAGCTACCAGCTACATGCCGACAACCTGGCCGCGGTGGTGGAGCAGGACCCGAAGCTCGGCAAAGCGCCCTCGTATCCGTCGGTGCTCCGATTCATGCAGGCCCACGGGCTGATAAAGCGTCCTCGCCGGGGTCGCGGGCATACGGCGGGGGTTAAGGCAGCGGAGAAGCGTTTCGAAGACTTCGAGATCCGCTCCTATGAAAGTGAGTACGTAAACGGGCTTTGGCACCTGGACTTTCACCACGGCTCGCTCAAGGTCCTGGTGCCAGACGGGCAATGGAGCGGGGTTGACCTTATCGGCGTCCTTGACGATTGCTCGAGGGTCTGTGCGCACGCCCAGTGGTATCTTGCCGAGACGGCGCGGAACCTGATCCATGGGTTGAACCAAGGCTTCGAGAAGTACGACCTGCCGCGCGGGCTTATGAGCGACAACGGCTCGGCCATGATCGCCGCCGAGACCGTCCAGGGCCTCGCGCGCCTTGGCATCGTCCATGAGACGACCCTGCCATATAGCGCCTATCAAAACGGAAAGCAGGAGGTATTCTGGGGGCAAGTGGAAGGCCGGCTTCTGGCCATGCTGGAAGGGTGCAAGGACCTCACCCTGGCCCAGCTCAACCAGGCCACCATGGCCTGGGTCGAGATGGAATACAACCGTAAAGTTCACTCGGAGCTTGGCGAGTCGCCGCTTTCCCGATTCGTTTCCACAAAGAGCGTGGCCCGCCCCTGTCCGGAAAGCAAGCAGCTTAAGGAGGCCTTTACGGCCCGGATCTCACGGGCACAACGCCAAAGCGACGGCACGATCAGCCTTGATGGGGTCCGCTTCGAGCTTCCCTCGCGCTACCGGCACCTCAAGCGCGTGACGCTCCGATACGCATCCTGGGACCTTTCCCATGTCTATCTCTCCGACCCCGAGAGCGGCCAGGTAATATGCCGGCTCTATCCACTGAACAAGCACAAGAATGCGGACGGACGACGCAGGAGAAAAGAGCCCTTAATCGATGCCGCGCCGGAACCCTCGGATGGCGGCATGGCTCCGCTCTTAAGAAAGCTCATCGCCGATTATGCCGCAACGGGTCTTCCACCGGCGTATCTGCCCAAGGACGAATGCGCGCAAAATAGGGAGGACAAGCCATGAACAAGAAACTGCTTGCCCTCTATTCACTCAAATTCAACCCCTTCTTGCCCGACCTTCCCGTATCCGCCCTGTTTTTACCTCCGGCAATGGAGAGCTTCTGCTGGAGGATGCAAAACCAGGTGGGCCAAGGAGGATTTGCCATGGTCAGCGGCGAGCCCGGGACCGGAAAGAGCGCGGCCCTCAGGGTCTTGGCCGACCGGCTCGGCGCTCTGCGGGATGTCCATGTCTGTGTGCTTACCCGCCCCCAGGCGTCGGTTGCCGACTTCTACCGGGAGCTTGGGGACCTCTTCCAGGTGGCCCTGTCTCCTCATAACCGCTGGACCGGAGCCAAGGCGCTACGCGACAAGTGGCAGGCCCACATCGAGGCATCCCTCTACCGACCGGTCTTGATCGTCGATGAGGCACAGGAGATGCAAACCGCATCTCTTTGCGAGCTGCGCCTGCTTTCCAGCACCAACCTGGACTCACGCTCGATACTCTCGGTGGTCCTCGCGGGCGACAGCCGCCTGACCGACCGGCTGCATCATACAGACCTCCTGCCCATCGCCTCCCGCATCCGCACGCGGCTTCGCACCGAACCGGCCAGCCAGGGGCAGCTTAACGAGTGCCTGGCCCACCTGCTGGATAAGGCCGGCAACCCGAGGCTCATGACCCCGCAGGTCCAAACAGCCCTTTGCGAGCATGCCGCCGGAAACCTCCGCCTTTTGATGAACATGGCAAACGAGCTGCTCGATGCCGCCGTGCGCCGCGAAGTCGATCAGATAGACGAGAAGCTCTTCTTCGAGACGTTCGAAATCAATACCGCGGCAAGGAGGAGAAAGCCATGAGCGCACTTCCCGTAAAACGAGCATGCGATCTTGCGGATTCGGCCGACCAGCCCGGCTGGCTCATCGAAGACCTTTGGGCCGATCAGGCCGTCGGGATTCTTGGCGGCGAGCCCAAGTGCTGCAAAAGCTTTCTTGCCCTCGACATGGCGGTATCCGTGGCCTCGGGCACTGCCTGCCTTCGCCGTTTCCGGGCCTTGCGCACGGCCCCGGTGCTGCTCTATCCCGCCGAGGACTCCATGGCCGTGGTACGGCAAAGGCTGGATGGAATCTGCGCCGCCGCGAACACCCGCCTCGATCTTTTGCCCATCTTTGTCATCACCGCCCCGAGGCTATTGCTCGATCTGCCACAAGACCGGGAGCAACTGCGCCAAACGGTGGCGGAGATAAATCCAGCCATGCTCATCCTCGATCCTTTTATCCGTCTGCACCGAAGCGATGAAAACGCCAGCAAGGAAGTCGCGCCCCTGCTCGGGTATCTCAGGGAGCTGCAGCGCGAGCATAAAGTCGCGGTGCTCCTGGTCCATCATGTTCGCAAGGGCTCCGCGACAAAGCGCCCCGGCCAGGCTCTGCGAGGATCGAGCGACCTCCACGGCTGGGGTGACTCCAATCTCTACCTGCGCAAAAACGGCCCCGGCCTCCTCCTTTCAATCGAGCACCGCGCCGCCCCTTCCCATGACAATATCCCCGTGGAGCTTTGCCAAAACGGTTCGGCTTTGGCCCTCACGGTCAAAACCGGTCAAGAGCACACCTCTCCTCCCGCGACCACTTCCGAAAACCTTTCCCCCTCCCGCCGGGTCATCCTGGCCATGAAAGAGATAGCCGAGCCCGTGTCCGTCCAAGAGCTGCGCAGGCTTTGCCGCATGCGAACCTCCACACTATGTGAAATCCTCGCCGGCTTAAAAGATCGGGGAGACGTCATACATGGCCCCCATGGCTACAGCCTGGCCTCGCATCAATGCAAAACCGCCGTTTCCCTTCCCGATACCCCTATAGACTCATCGGGAAACGGAAACGGGAAACCCTTACGCCAACTCTCCTTTCGATGATCTCAAGGAGTAAGCACCATGAGCGGAATGCTCCTAAAAGACCTCAAAAAACAAGTCGCCATGGACCAGGTGCTTCAAGCCTACAACCTTTGCGCACGTCTTAAGCGGCACGGCGACCACCTGGTCGGCCCATGCCCGCTCCACGGCGGCGACAACCCCACCGCCTTCAGGGCCCATCTTACACGCGGCATATGGAACTGCTTCACTACCTGCGGAGGCGGCGACATAGTGGACCTCATCTGTAGTAACTGTTCACTCCCCCCTCGATTTATTTGGGTGGAATCTGAAAAAAGTACGGGACAAGATCTCTGTATTCGGTCATACTACTCGTGCTATGACCCGACTAACCAAAGATGATCTTGCACAAATGGATCGGCCCTACTTGGAGGCTCTTGAACACGAGCGTCTGGTGGATGTGGCCTGGAACCTGCGCGAATTTGCAGTGGG
>Ga0351856_1193_pt1 | contig 10696 bp, 9 predicted proteins | sample BONcelHFGM3001D8_FD_206798 | JGI IMG/M metagenome (GOLD analysis project Ga0351856, IMG submission 206798) | Enriched cells from coal bed in the Powder River Basin, Montana, United States - BONCAT cells FGM rep2 HSBNCT.FGM.300.1.D8 ... | reverse complement strand
GTATATTAGAGAAAATATTAGAAAGTTAGATTTTTATAAGGAAAAGAACGTAACATGCCTTTTATAACATTATTAACTGGTATATTTATTATGCTTCTCAGCCAAACTTTTTATAGATATTCTGTTGTTTTTCATTTTATTACCAACTGGCGTGTTATGGATGTATTTACTATTTTATTGCTTTTTATAGTAAATATTAAACAGTTCAATAAAAAACTTACCAACAAATCCTATAGTGAATATTCTCTGTACCTTATGCTTATGTTATATGTTGTAATAGGTATCATTGCGGTGATAAGAGGTTTGGAAATTATTGGCACTAATGCAATAGGAATTGGCAGATATTCACTTTTAGATATTTTTTTTATACCTATTTTTATATCTATTGTTACGTCTAAATCAAAACTTTTTACGCTACTTAAATATATAAGTCTTATAATCATACCAATTTTGATAATTTTATTATTTACTGGCTACAAAGGATTACATGGAGATAGATTTACTGATTCCTTTACAGCATTGGGTATTGCAAATATGTCTGTTATGTTGACTCCATTTCTTTTCAATAAATCTGACAAAAGAACAGTTCTAGGTAACATACCTATTAGTATGATATTACTATTTAGTTTTGCTATGATCATATTAGCCCAACATAGATCTGTATGGGTAGCAACAACTGTAGGTATTATTATGGTTTTCTTTTTGACTATTAGATATAAATTCAACATATATTTAATCTTAAAAATTCTACTCATAGGTTTTATTTTTATCTTTGCTTTATATGTAATAAAAATTTATTTTATAGGAGAAACCGCAGAAGATGCGCTAAATCAACGGTTAACCTTTTTACATGGTATGAAAAATGATCCTACCGGTTATTGGAGGTTCAGAGGCTGGGAATTTGTAATTAGTGAAACAATTAATAATAATTTTTTCTGGGGTGCTGGTTTTTCTGGTGCTGGCTGGATTGATAAAAATACAGAAATAGTTACTTGGGAGCATAACCAATACGTACATTTTTTTCGCGCAACTGGTCTATTAGGTATTATTATATATTTATTATTTATTCTAACTTCACTAAAGTACTCGTTAGATAATTTATCTAATACTAAATTAAGTTTTTATAAAACTATTTTAATTGGTAATATTAGTAGTTTTATTATGACCCTTATTTATATGCTTTTCTACAATCAACCTTGCTTTCTCTGGATAAATTTAGCACTTATAATTATTACGTCTAGATTAAATATTTCAGAATACAGGGAAATTTCAGAAAAAGCAACTGATAGCTAGATATAGTAAAAGAGATAATTATTATGAAGAAAGTTTCAACTCTTCTAAAAAAAATTATTATGTATTTAATAGTCAGAATACATGGACTTACTATTTATAGAAGAATTGCAAGGGTATTAGGATACGCCATTAAAATAAAAGAAGCAGACATTGAAGATATGAGAAAATTTTATGAGTGGCAAAATCCTGAAAAAGAAAATGTTTATTCATATGACCCTGCTATAACAAATTTTGTCGCAAAAATTTCCAATAAAATTATTGGTTTTGTCCAGTTAACCAGATGTCCCGAAGGTAATAATCTTTATTCCGGCTACTGGCTTTTCAGTCTTATTACAGGAGTTTCTTACAGAGGTATGGGAACAGGAGAAAAACTATCCAAAAAGGTTATAGAAAAAGCAATAAACGAAGGAGCTATCAAATTATCTCTTCTCGTTTTTGAAGATAACCATAAAGCAATAAGACTTTATCAAAAATTAGGTTTTAAAAACAGAATAATACCGGCCTTTGAAGAAGAACTGGAAAAAGATCGAATATCCTTTAATGGACGCAGAAGAATACTTATGATAAAAGATCTTTCCCCTCGAAAAAATAAACAGGAGGGGACCGAGTAAAAGTTTTTATACAATTATTATTACATCTATGTTACTCCAGTTCTCGAAACAAAAGCCTTTTCAAGTAAGAAAAGGCTTTAAAACTATTTAAACAAATATCAAACCTATGAAGCTACAGAAGCAGTGCACGGATTTGCAGTACAGAAGTCCTGCCCAAAAACGTGGGTCTGTCGCTGACAACTTCCATGATTTCCTCCATATCCACCGGCTCCACCAGTTTTACATCCCGACAAAACTGCCTCAGCTGTTTGCCCGCGGGAAATAATTACAAGTGCCGGCCTCCCCCATATTTTCTTATTCAATATTAACACACCTCCTTTCTCTTGTAATCAAGTAATCTATGGTAAACCAATATTTTGTACACATATATCCTGATTCTTTGAGAGAATTCGATATTCATTCACATATTTCCTTCTTTAATATATACTATTTTTATTTTTTTCTGTACAATTTCTCATCTCTCAGTACCAGGTAAATTCAGATAATTTTGATAATCAGTATTATTATTTAAAATTTCTTCATAGGTTCCCACATCAATCCTCTCAGGGCTCATAAAGAAATATATCAAATCCACTTTTTTCATTGTAGAAAGCCTGTGGGATATAATTATTACAGTACTTTCTTTAAGAAAATCTTTAATATTATTAATTATTTTATCTTCTGTCCCGGCATCTACAGAAGAAAGAGCTTCATCAAGTATTAATATAGAAGGTTTCTTAATAACTGCCCTTGCAATAGATATACGCTGTCTCTGTCCTTCGGAAATTTTACAGGCATTTTCTCCTATAAAAGTTTTATAACCATCCGGCAGTTTATCTATAAACTCATCAATACATGCTATTTTTGCTGCTTCTATAACTTCTTCTTCTGTAGCATTATTCTTTCCGAATTTTATATTATTCCCTATTGTATCATTCCAGAGATACGAATTTTGCAGTGCTACTCCTATATGGTCGTAAAAAGATTTCTTTTCTATATTATGTATATTATACCCATCCAGAATAATTTCTCCGCCTGAAGGTCTGTAAAATTTTAAAAGGAGACTTATAATTGTTGTTTTTCCGCAGCCTGAATGCCCTACAAGACCTATACAGGAACCTTCATCTATAGAGAAATTCAATTTTTTAAGAATTTGTTTCTCTTCTGTATAGTTGAAAGATACATTTTTAAAATCAATTTTACCTTTAAATTTCTTTAAAACTATAGCATCCTTTTTTTCCGTTTCATCACTTTCTGAATTTAATATACTGTCAAGTCTTTCACAGGAGACAAAACCGATTGAAACAAGCTGACATAAATTTGAAACATTTCCCTGAAACCCTGATAGTTGATTGAGATACATCCCTATGGCAATAAGACTTCCTAACGTTATTTCTCCTTTAATTATCTGATATATACCGTATAAAAATATTATAAGGAGAAACAAGCGGGAACTTACAAGATTGATATTTGACACAATTGCCTGCCATTTTTTAAGGTCAAGATTAACTCTTATACTTTTTATCAGAATTTTCATATACTCCCTTCTTCTGTATCTTTCCTTTCCGAAAGCTTTTATCAGAGGTATATGAGTTAGTATATCCTGAAGACTGATAAAAGTCTTCTGGTTTATTTCTACAGATTCTTCATATTTTTTCTTTACTCTCCGATTTAAATAAAAGGTAACATAAAAAAACAGAGGCATTAAAATTAATGCACAGAGAGCTAACTTCCAGTTTAAATAGAATATAACTGCTAAAACTGCTGCAATTCTGAATACAAGCTGTATAAGTTGAGGGAAAACATCGGAAATAAGTGCTGAACTACTTTCAATATCATAATTAAATCTATAAAGATTACCTCCTGAAGAACTGTCCTGAAAATAACTGTAAGGAAGTAATTGAAGCTTATTAAAAACTTTCATGGTAAGATTATATTTTATCTTTGTCTGCATAGATATTTTTAAATAATTTATCAGAGCAAGTATAAAATTATTCAGGATAAAAAGGATACCTCCTATGAAAAGCAGAGTTACAAATAATTTCACATCTTTATTTACATAAACTTTATCAATAACAAGTTTGGTAATATAAGGATTTACAAGCCCCAGAAGTATGGTAAGAATATTTAAAAATAATATGACCGTTCCTGTTTTCCAGAATGGCAGTAAATAAAGACTATAATTCAAATGTTCAGGAATATATTGACTGATTTTATTCTTCTTTAGAAATTTTTTTATAAGAATCATAATGTAAAATTTTGTAATACCTGATATAATTTATTCATATGAAGGATTATGGCAGAACTATTTTCTCATTCAACTGCTCTGCCCTGAATGCCTCTGCTCTCTTCCCGGCAACCTCACAGAAGTAATCTACCGGTCTGTCCATCTCCCCTGTTTCAAGATCTGCATGAGCAGGACACCACCTGCAAAGTTCAAAAATAGAACATATCCGGCACTTCCTTAAAAACTCTTCTGATTCTGATTTTATACTTCTTATTGAAGGAACAAAATTATTCCATGCATCTGTAAGATTTCCTGAATTAAGATCATAAACACAGTCTTCACGGGTAAGAGAAGAACAGAGGCGAAAGTAACCGTCATAGCCCAGAGTAAAACTGATATTGCCGGCACTGCACAGAAAAACATAATTAGAATTGTTATCTATAGGTTCAGGTAATATGAATTTATCACAGATTTTTTCAAGAGCATTAAGCCTTTCAGCATCATTTTTTTCTATTTTTATAATTTCTTCAGGAGTAAGTCTTTCAGCTATTATCTCATTATTTCTTTTTTTATTTCTATCATATCTCAAATGCAGAACCGGATCAAAACGAAAATAATCTTTAGTTTTTTCTCTGCAAAATGATGCAATCATAGGCAGCTCTTCTGCATTTGAACGAATAGCCATAGCTTTCAAACGAATCTTTATATCATTTTCAAGAAGCAGATTCAGGCCTTTCATAAAAGCATCGAAAGAACCTCTCGTAACTGAGTTATAAGTTTTTTCTGTTATTCCGTAAACAGTAACCTCTACATCCCTGGGAGGATATTTCCTGAAAAGTCTGATATGTTCCTCTGTAATAAGTGTTGCATTTGTAAAAACCGATACGAGAAGACCTTTTCTTTTAAGATAAAGATATATATCAAAAAAATCTTCCCTTAGAAGCGGTTCTCCTCCGGTAATACAGCACCATAAAGCACCCAGAGATACTGCTTCATCTATTATGGGCTTTAAATCCTCAAGAGAAAGCTCTTTTTTTATAGCCTTTATATCTTTTTCCGGAAGATTTATATAACAGTGCCTGCAGTTATTGTTACATCTTGCAGTAAGCTCAAGTTCGAAATATTGGAGTGCTCTCTTTTTGTCCAGCCTTTCCCATAGAAAAAATTCCGGAATTGACACATTTGATGTATATAAATTATTCATAAAATCAATCTCCTTATAAAAGAAGGCATCAGTATTCTAAATAAAAAAATGAGATATTTAAGGATTTTCAGACGGCTGAACAATGCAATTAAAAACTGTTCATTACCAAGGCCAAGAGAAATATTCGTTCCATCTCTCTCTACTTTTCTTACATATCCGAGTATATTATTTTCAGGAATAACTCCATCAGCTTCCGATAGATTATCACCTTTTATGACAAAAGAATTTTTAATCTTACCTATAATACGGTGCACTATAAGTTTTTTTCCATTACCAATAAAAGCCACTACATCTCCTGTTTTAATAGAATTTTTCAAAGGTGCAACTGTTATAATATCGCCATGTTTTATGAAAGGTGACATACTATAACCTCTGGCCTGAAAACGAAGAACAGCACCTTTTCCTATAACTTCCCTTAAAAGTAAAATTAAATCATCACTGTATATAAAAAGCTCTTCAGACTTCAACTATTATTCCTCTTCTTAAAAGTTCACCCATAAATCCTGCAACATCCATCTCTATTTCTCCGGGAGAAGCTTCATAATCACTATATAAACCTTCTACCAGTTCTGTTACATTTCTTTTTCCGTCAAGCCTGTCCCAGATTTCTTTTCCAAATTCGTTTAATGTAAATAATTCATCTTCAAGATCACCTATGCCTGATGTTATGGGAATAATAATAAATTCACCGTGAAGATCCCTTGCCACTACATCTTCTGATTTTGCATAGATCTTCTCCATCTCTATATATTTATTCATAAATCCTCCTCTAAAATCAAATGTATAAGATTGCTTGTTATCAATCACTATTTATAAATACATCTATTCTTTTACGCCAGTCCTCAATTTCCCAGGCTTTTTCTCCTTCCTGAAGTAAACCAAGAAATCGTGCCTGTTCATGGGCAACATCACATAAATACTCTACAGGTGTATCCAGATTACCATATTCCAGCCAGGATTTTCCGGGACATTGTTCACAGAGTCCCTTTAAAAAACATACTGCACAGCGGACCAGATAATCAGGATTTGTAGCTTTCATATCTCTGATTACAGGGAAAAAATCTGTAAGAGCCTCTTTAAGTGTCCCTTTGTTCAGGTTATAGACGGTATCAGTATGTCTGAGTGAAATACAGAGCTGAAAATTACCATAAGAATCCACACAACCAGAACCTTTTCCGGCACCACAGGCGAAAAGCCTATCACCGGGAGGACCGATGAATTTACTGCAGAACTGTTTCATATCTTTAAAATAACTCTCTTTTTTTCTTCTGAGAAAATCCACTATTTTTCCCGGTGGCAGTCTCAATTTTTTTATTAAATCATTTTTCTTATCTCTTCTGTTACGAAGGTCAAAGAAGATAGAATAATCAGGACGTCTATCCATCCATGGAATAGTAGATGACCATTCCTCAAACTTCTCAAGCTCATCTTTAACAGGTGGAAGAAAAACCCCTTTTACTACAAATGGAACTTTCTTATCAAGAAGAAGATTTATACCTTTTCTGGCAGAAATAAAAGCCTCTTTCCTTCCTGTTACTTCTTCACAGGATTTTTCTGTCATACCATAAAGAGTAACTTCAATCAACTCTCTTGGCGGAATATGAGAAAAAAGCTCTGCCAGTTCCTCAGTAATCAACGTAGCATTGGTGAAAATAATAACATTAAGGCCAAGTTTTCTTGTAAATATATAAAGCTCTTTAAAATCATCCCTTAAAAGCGGTTCTCCGCCGGTAAATTTTACCTGAAGGCATCCCAGGGATTCTGCTTCTTTTAAGATTTCTTTGATTTTATCTGTAGATAATTCATTCTTCCTTGATTCCATATCTCCGGCAGGAAGATTAATAAAGCAATGAATACAATTATTGTTACACCTTTCTGTAAGTTCAATATCCAGCTTAGTCAGAAGAGGTTTCTTACCATGAGATAAATTGATATTATTTATATTTTTTTTAATAACGTAAAGATTATTTTCCATATTATTCATTAGATTTAGAAGATAAATTCCTCTCTGAATGGTTTTGAGATATGTAAGCCATAGAAGATACAGGAACTTTCCTTTCATTACAGCTTATTGTAAAAAAACATTTTAATATGTTCAATGATAATTTCCTAAAAGAGTTACTTAATGATATTTCTGCTCCTTTAGAACACAATTCAACATAGATGTCCATAGGTGAGAAACGTCTGTTTACAACTAACTCAAGGTAATCAAAAAAAGTATTCGTATAAAGTAAAGGACTTACAAAAGAAATCCAGATCCAGGAAGAAATAATATTTTGCCGCCTTTTAAGGACATTATATTTATTAATCCACTGCATTAAAATTAATTCCTTTATCCGATGAGGCCTTATGGCATCAAGCACCTCTTCAGAGACAGGTGTTTCAAAGAAATCTCTGGATAAACTCAAAGAATAAAAGAGAGATTTTGCAAGATTATTTTCTCTTGCCTTCCTCATCAGGTCAGACCAGTTTATCTCTTTACCATATACTTTTACTATTCTATGTATATCATAAAGGTATTTTATTACAACAAAGTGTCCATAATTTACAGCATGTAAACTTAAATAAAAAAGTAGATCCTCTATTGATGGTATTAAGATTTTATGACCATCCAGATTAATCTCTTTTGCATTCATCCAGAAATCCCTTATGCAGGTATCATTTAATCTCTCATCAACTATATACCAGTGTAAATCAAGATTTATTTCACTGTTACCGGATTTTTTATAGAAAACAATTTCTTTATTAAATTTGTGGTGATATTCAATTAACTCCGGCCTGTCAGCAAAAGAATAACCTTTTTCCTGCAATTTTTCCTCTGCTTCTCTCAATCTTTCATAAGGAATTAACAGATCCAGATCATACGATGTTCCTCTGAGAGCAATATCATTATATAACAATCTGCACAGTATAATACCTTTTAACGGAATAACAGGGATATTGCCTGTTCCAAGATGGTCGGTAACCTTAAACAGTTCTCTTTCAAGCATGGTATTTCTCTGTAAATTAAGAAGATATAAATTTTTGAGTCTTAAGAGAAATTCGGCAGGTATATGTTCTAACTTTAATTCTATTAATCTGTCATAAAATATTGGAACAAGAGCGTTTTCTTTTAAAAAATCCCCTGTCTCAATCCAATCTTCCTCTTTAAAATCTTTTATGATTTTATTAATTGCGTCTCTATCGACATGTTCCCTGAGAAGATAAAAAACCATATCTTCTCTGTAATTTAATTGCCCCATTCAATAATGCTCCATTTCAAGACAGGTTCAGCTATTATACCTGCTTAAAAAATTACTCTGGGAAAAGGCTCTGGCCTTAATCCATCGGATTATATATAACTCTTCAGTATATCCACTACATCTCCGCTCTTATCAAAGTAAAGGTCATAGCATGGTAATACATCTGTGACTTCTTCCAGGATAGAAAGAGTTTTTTCCCACCAGTCAGTAGTTACAAATGGTCTTATAAGACATGCAACAAGATTTCTGGCAATTTCCTTTTTATCCTGAATAGGTACAACTCTGTTATAATCTGATTTTCTTAAAAAGAATATGGCTTTTAAAGGTGCAGAAGCAGATGAAACATCAGGTATTTCTCCATGACTCCATGTGCCGTAAACAATAAAATCCCGGCCATTTTTTCGTATAATATTCCTGTCATCACAGAGAATTTCAGCTCTATCCCTGAGCATTTTCATCATAGTAGATTTACCTGCCTCTGAATGTCCTGCAAAAAGAAGCCCTTTACCATCCATAATAACACCGCCTGAATGGAGATAAAAACCTTCTTTATAAGCAAGAACCCTGGCAAGTAATATCTGATCAGTAGGAAATGTCGTGAGGGAATGTAAATTACCTTTCAGGAACATGTCTTTATCACGACTGTATATTACAGATGAAGTATGGTCATTATTAAATACTGCTACCTGATGAATTTTTTCATCATCTATACCAAGATATATCCAGGAAGAGTCTTTTTTATATATTGTCCAGGGTGCTTTTCTATAAACCTCTTTTCCAGGATCGTTTCCTTCCAGTTCAGGAAGGGAAAAATAATGTCTTATTTTGATAGTATCTTCCCCGGGCCCTTCCACCTGAAATTTTTTGAATTTTTGTTCAAAAGTATCTTCAGTAAAAGGAATTTCTGAATCTACCTGTATGGTAATACCTCCGCTTTCATAAAAACGTCTGTGATTTTTTACCAGAGTCTCTTTAAACTTTTTATTTTCTTTAGCTACTTCGCATAAATATTCAACCTTTGCTGAAAATCTTCCATGCTCAAGATAGGCATATACAGGGCAAATCCGGCAATGTTCCCTTAATTCACAGGAAACACAGTTTTCCATATATTCTTTCTCTATTTTTACTTTACTTCCAAGAGAGGGAATAAAATTTTCCCACCCTTCAAGAAAACTACCTGTTCGTAAATTATATCTGAATTCCGGAGATTTTATAAAACAACAGAAAGACATTCCTCCATAAGGATCTATATGGAAATCTCTTCTTGCCTGTATACAGGCAGAAAAAAGATAGTCTTTTTCATATTTTCCACATTCATACTCATGTTCCATTTCAAAAGTTAAAGGTGGTTTATCAAGTTTTACAACATCATCCGGGCCAAGTCTTTGATTTATAATTTCTTTATTCCTGTCTATGTCTCCGCAGGCAGACAGATAAAGCCAGGGTGCTCCTATACGATAAACCTTACTATGAGATTCTGCCAGTTTTACCATATCGTTAAACTGATGGTAATTATCCTTCACAGGAACTATCTGAACGATAAAACCTGCTCCTGCTTCTTTAAGACGGGCAATCCCCTCCATTGTTGCTTCAAAAGATCCCGTGGTTCTGGTAATATGATCATGAATGTCAGAAGTTGCACCATAAATAGAAATCATTTTAGTTCCTTTTCTTTTCATAAGCCCGGCTATTTTGGGAGTAATTAAAGTGCCGTTCGTATTAATAGAATAGGACATAGAATTAGCAGTAATATAATCGAATATCTCAGGGAAATCTTCTCTTAACATAGGTTCGCCACCTGAGATAGCCCATTTACGGCATCCCATAGATCTTGCTTCATCTACTATCTTTTTTATTTCATCAAAGGTAAGTTCTTTTTCTCTTTCTTTAGAATCTGCCTGAATACTCAGCCAGCAGTGACGGCATTTATTGTTACAGCGATACGTAAGATCTATTTTCCCTTCCAGAGGAAGGCGCGGAACTGGTTTAATTTCTTTTTTTACATATTCTACTGACATTTTTATTTTTCAGGGTAAACATACCCTCTACTCCTCCATATCATTGAATGAAATCAAAAATGTTATTTAACAACTGATATTTCATGGCTCTTACAAAGTTTCTCCATAAGTTACTATATTTT
>Ga0351856_1192_pt1 | contig 10764 bp, 10 predicted proteins | sample BONcelHFGM3001D8_FD_206798 | JGI IMG/M metagenome (GOLD analysis project Ga0351856, IMG submission 206798) | Enriched cells from coal bed in the Powder River Basin, Montana, United States - BONCAT cells FGM rep2 HSBNCT.FGM.300.1.D8 ... | reverse complement strand
CATCTCCGGCGGCGCGATCCCCTTGAGATAGAAGAGCGAGTAGCCGAACGGGGGCGTGAGGAAAGCCATCTGGAGGTTCACGCAGATGAGCGTGGCGAACCAGACCTGGTTGAAGCCGAGCTCCTGGGCAATGGGAATGAAAATGGGAAGGGTGATGAGGAGAATCCCCAGCCAGTCGATAAACATCCCCAGAAAAAACACTATTCCCATCATTATGAAGAGAACCACGTATGGACTCAGTTGCATTCCGAGAAGAATACCCGTGATGGCGTCTCCCCCGCCAAGGCCCATGAATACGGATTGGAAGGCATTTCCTCCCACGAAGAGGGTCATGACCATGGCCGTGGTCAGAAGCGTCGAGGTGGAGGCATCCTTGATCGCGGTCCAGGTCAGCCTCCGGTAGAAAATGGCGAGAGCGAAGGCCCCCGTGCAGCCGATGGCCGCGGCTTCCGTTGCCGTGGCAACGCCCGCCAGGATGCTTCCCAATACGCAAAAGACCAGCAGCATGGGCGGAACCAGGGACCCGGCGGCCAAATTGATCCGTTGGCCGAGGGTGTAGGTGTTTTCTTCCTTGGGCATGGGAGGTCCCAGCTTGGGGTTGATGGCGCAGCGGGTGGCGATGTAGGCCATATAGAGCGTGGCGAGCAGAAGGCCCGGGGCGATGGCCGCCGCGTAGAGCTGTCCGACGGAAATTCCCGCCATGCTTCCGTAGACGACGATCATGATGCTGGGCGGAATGATGATGCCCAGGGTGCCGCCCGCGCATATGGCGCCCGCCGTGAGCGAAATATCGTAACCCCGCTTCATGAGGGCGGGGATGGCGAGCAGGCCCACGGCCACCTCCGTTGCTCCCACGACGCCCGCGGTGGCCGCGAACACGGTGCAGACCGCGATGACGGCGAGGGCCAGCCCGCCCCTGATGGGTCCGAGCAGCACATGCAAGCTGGAGAAAAGCTTCTCGGCTATACCGGAGGAATCAAGGATCTGGGCCATGAAAATAAAGAGGGGAACAGCCACCAGGACGTATTTCTCCATAACCCCGTAGGTTTTGTTGGCAAAAAGGCCCATGATGGCGTCAAGAGAGCCGCCCCAGCCGATAAAGCCGAACAGTACGGCCAGCGCTCCCAGGGAAAAGGCGAGGGGATGGCCCAGAAAGAGCGTCAGCATGAGCGTTCCGAACATGACCATGGCAAGGGTTTCAGGGTTCATATCTTCTCCCCCTTGAGCTTGTAGATGTCACGGATAAAACCGGCAATTCCTTGAATGAAGAGCATGATGAAGCGGACATGGGGATCACGGGGGCCAATTTCGCCATCGCCGAATCGGGCGCCATGACCCTGATAACCAATGAGGGAAACGGGCGGCTCGTTTCGACCTTGCCGCGCGTCCACGTGGCCCTGATCGGGTTCGACAAGCTGGTCCCGGACCTCGCGTCGGCCTTGCGCATACTCAAGGTCCTTCCCCGCAATGCCACGGGACAGGCCATTTCCACCTATGTGAGCTGGATCACGGGGGCCAATGAATGCGGCTCGGCGCCGGACGGGCGCAAAGTGATGCACATGGTCTTCCTCGATAACGGCCGCCTCGCCCTGGCAAGAGACCCCATCTTTTCCAAGGCCTTGCGCTGCATCCGTTGCGGCGGCTGCGCCAACGTCTGCCCCATCTACCGCATGGTGGGCGGGCACAATTACGGTCACGTCTATATCGGGGCCATCGGGCTCATTTTGACCTATTTCTACCACGGCCGCGAGAACGCCCGCGCCATTGTCCAGAACTGCCTGAACTGCCAGGCCTGCAAGTCGGTCTGCCCATCGGGAATCGATCTTCCCTATCTCATCAAGGAAGTCCATCGAACCATCCTCGACCAGGAAGACGACCGACCGGCCAAGAACACCCTGCTCCGGCGGGTGCTCAAAGACCGCAAGCTCTTCCACTTCATTCTCCGCAAGGCATGGCTGGCTCAGAAGCCCCTCGCCGCCGGGGGACGGCTCATGCGGCACCTGCCGTTCTTCTTTTCCAAGGAGCACGGCTTTCGAAGCCTGCCGGTCGTTGCCCGAACGCCTCTAAGGGACATGTGGGATCAGATCAACCCGCGGCTGGAGAGCCCCAAATATCGAGTTGCCCTGTTCGGAGGCTGCCTGGTGGATTTTGTTTATCCCGAGCAAGGCCGTGCGCTCCTGCGCCTTTTGAAGGACCACAACGTCCAGTTGGAGTATCCCAAGGAGCAAAGCTGCTGCGGTCTGCCGGCCAAAATGATGGGGGAGAACGAGACGGCAAGGGAAGTAGCCGCCCAGAACCTGCGGGCCATCGATCCCGCCGACTACGATTATGTGCTGACGCTTTGCGCCTCCTGCGGCTCGCACATCAGGGAGAATTATCCCAAGCTGCTGGCTGGTGATCCGGGCTTGCAGGTCAAGGTGCATCAGCTCATGGACAAGGTGATCGATTTCAGCTCGTTCATGGTCAATGTCCTCGAGGTGCAGCCGGAAGCTTTCGATGCGGTCAAAACGAAGGTGGCCTACCACGCGCCCTGCCACCTGTGCCGCGGCCTGGGGGTCACGAAGGAGCCCCGGAAGCTCCTGGGGATCGCCGGGCTGGAATACGCTCCCGCTGCCGACGAGGACATCTGCTGCGGCTTCGGGGGCTCTTTTTCCGTGGAATTCCCCGAGCTTTCCGCGGAGTTACTAAAGAGGAAGCTCGACAACATGGAAGCAACCGGCGCGGACCTCCTGGTCACGGACTGCCCCGGCTGTGTCCTTCAGCTTCGAGGCGGAATCGATAAGCGTAAGGGCTCCAAGCTGCGTGTCAAGCACATCGTTGAAGCGATCTCGCCGAAGAGAAGCGGAAAAAAATCATAAAGAATCAAACCAACTAATCCGCCGGAGTATGCCGGAGCATGTCAAGGGGCCCGCGTCCCAAAGGGGCCGGGCTCTCGAGGCCGGGAGATCGGCCGGCACCTTCGGCGGAGGCTTCCCGGGTGACGGTGTTGGATGTACCCGACGATAAGCTCCCATGGGTGCCCTCAAAAACCCGGAGGGAGCTGATCAAAAAGATCTGGGAAGTGGACCCTCTCGGTTGTCCCCGCTGCGGTCATGAGATGAAAATCATCAACCCCATTCATGATTTCCGGGGATATCCTCGTTTGAATGAAATTTGAAGTGCGTCACGGAAAATATTTAAGGCAGAAAGCGGTTCACTATCTGATTTGGGTGCAGATCTTTTGGAACAACGTCCCAAATGGGCTGCGAATCACGGACCAACGTGGATTTCCACGCGAGGAGCATCTGCTGGAATCCCATCGAGAGCACGGTTTCATCATCCCGAAGGGATACAAGCCATTAGCCGGGGGTGAGGCCGTAGGCCGACACCCCCGAAAAGCAGAGGAAAACGAGCCGATTTCCTGGCGAATGATGAGAGCTCCTCTTTCATGATCCTCTTTGCATCCTCCCCGAGCTCATGAGATAATCAGCGCGCATACTCTAATGGGGAGGTTGGCACGTGCTGGAGATCATTGTTTTCGTGTGTGGTGCGGTCGTGATGATTTTGGAAATGGTGGGATCCCGAATCCTGGCCCCTTTCCTGGGGACCTCCATTGTCGTTTGGACCAGTCTCATCGGGATCATCCTCGGAAGCCTGAGCCTGGGCTACTATTGGGGCGGTAAAATCGCGGACGAAAATCCCAGCTATCGGGTCCTGTCGATCATTCTACTCCTTTCCGCGTTCTTCATTGCAGCCGTTGCCCTCTCGAAATCTCTCATTCTCGGGTTCGTGCAGCAGCATGCGGGAAGTATCCATCTCGGCTCGGCCATCGCCACGTTCGTGCTTTTCGCCCCTCCGAGCATCCTGCTCGGCGCTGTCTCGCCCTACGCGGTCAGGCTCAAAATGGACGATCTCCAGAGATGCGGGGCCACTGTCGGAAGTCTCTACGCCATCTCGACCGTCGGGAGCATCTTCGGAACGTTCCTGGCCGGTTTCTTCCTCATCGGTTTCTTCGGGAGCACCAACATTCTGATCATCTTGTCCATAGTCCTGGTATTGACATCGCTCGTCGCCAGCATGAAGGACAGATTGGCGAAGCTCTCCGGGATCGGCATATTGATCACACTGTTCCTCGCCGCCAATGCTTACGATCTCTACCTGGCCAGTGCGGACGTCCATGATATCGATACGCACTACAGCAGGATACTCATCTACAATTCGGTCGATCCGACAACAGCGAGACCGGTGCGGGTCATGATGACGGGACCTCGGGGGAGGCAGTCCGCCATGTTTTTGGACAATGATATCGAGCTGGCCTGCGACTATACGAAATTCTACAAACTGGCTCACCATTTCAAGCCTTCCATGAGCAAGGTCCTCATGCTGGGCGGGGGAGGATATTCTTTTCCCAAATACGCCATGAGCCACTATCCGGATGTCCGGATGGACGTCGTCGAGATCGACCCCGAGGTCAGCGCTCTTGCGGGCAAGTTTTTCGCTCTCGAGGAGAATCCGAGGCTCAGGATACTTCATGCGGATGCACGGACTTTCCTGAACACGACGAACGGGAAATACGACGTGATCCTGGGCGATGTCTTCAACTCGTACTATTCGATACCGTTCCACCTGAGCACCATCGAAACCGTGGAGCGATACCACGGGCTGCTGGCCGACGACGGCGTGGCGCTGATCAATATGCTCTGCTCCATAGAGGGAGACGCGGGGCGCTTTCTGAGGGCGGAATACGCCACGTTCAAGATGGTTTTTCCGCAGGTATTCCTTTTTCCCGTTGCGGCCCCGAACGACGGCTCGCGCTGGCAGAACATCATGCTCGTGGCGCTGAAATCGAGGGAGAAGCCCGCCTTCGACAGCGAAGATCCCGATCTCGATGGATTATTGAGACACATCTGGACCGGCCCGATAGCCCGTGACCTTCCACACCTGGTGGACGATTTCGCCCCTGTCGAGCGCTACATCAGTACACTGAGCAGATGAAGCATGGTTTTGGACAGAGCTTCAGGAGGTAGCATGCCGAGGGGAGCCCTTGTGGGGAATAACCGAGAACCGATAGTCAATCCCGACGAAACGATGGACCGCCTCGGGCGCACGCTTCGGATCATTCAAAAGAAGCACGGCCACCGTGCGGCCTCCGATGACGTGTTCCTCTCATGGGTAGCTGCCCGGGCGTGCCCCGGAGCGGGGCGGGTGCTCGACCTGGGCAGCGGCAAAGGCACCGTGGCCATGCTCCTGCTCCGCTGCCTTTCCCGGTGCAGGGTGATCGGCGTGGAGGCCCTGGAAGTGAGCCATGATCTGGCACGGCGCAATGCCGTCCTGAACGGTCTCGAGAACCGCTACGAGCCGAGGCTCGGGGACCTGCGAGATCCCTCCGTGCTGGCGGGCGAGCCCCCTTTTGATCTCGTCACCGGTGCGCCCCCGTTCATGCCGTTGGGGAGCGGCACTCTGCCCCGTGACGCACAGCGCGCGGCCAGCCGGTTCGAGATGAGGGGGGGCGCGCGGGAGTATGCCGACGCGGCGGCAAGGCACCTTGCGCCAAACGGAAAGGTGGTGCTGTTGATGGACGGGCTTGACCGGTCACGGTCGAAAGCGGAGGAAGCCTTTGCTTCCGTGGGCCTGTTTCCGCGCTTGATTGTTGCCGTGATGCCCCGCCCCTGCCGCCCGCCCGTTTATTGGATCCTGGCGGCGGACCGTGAGCCGGGAGGTGTGATCGAGGAGTCGGTGAGCATGCGGCCAGAGCTCGGCAGCTCGTGGTCTCAAGAATACGACGCCATTCGAAAGAAAATGGATCTTCCCGCCTGATCGAGGGATTCCACCCTCCTCCCCTTTGGGAGTATCGGCCTCAACCGAGCTAATACGGGCGGAGCGCGATATGGCGGAAATCTGGTGATTTCACTCGGGCAGCATGTTACTTATGAGCTAATGAGTCGAGACAAGAATTGGGGGATATGCCATGGCAAAGGTAAATGTGGTCAGAGAGAAGATGCGGCGCTACCGTGAGCGCCTCCGCTCGGCGGGACTTCGACCGGTGCAGATGTGGGTGCCTGACACCGGTGCCCCGGGGTTTGCCGAGGAAGCTCGCCGACAATCCGTTCTGGTGAGTCGCGGTGCCGGTGAGCGGGAAGCGCTCGATTTCATCGAAGCCGCCGCGGATGTGGATGGCTGGAAATGAAGCACGGCGATATCGTCCTCGCCGTCGCGTCCGGTGATTAAGGGAAGCCCCGTCCCGCGCTCGTCGTCCAATCAGACCTTTTCAACGAGACACACGCAAGCATCCTCGTCTGCCTCATGACGAGCGACCTCCAGGATGCTCCACTTTTTCGCATAACAGTTCGTCCTTCAGAGGAGAACGGCCTCCAGGCGCCTTCCCAGATAATGGTCGACAAGGTCATGGCCATAAGACGTGAGAAAGTGCCCTCCCGAATCGGGACGGTCGGCGAAGAGACGATGCTTCGTGTAAACCGTTCCCTCATGCTCTTTTTGGGGCTTGCGTGACTCTCTCGCCCTCAACCCAACCTGCGTTGGTTACGGCCCCGGTGGCCTAATCAGTTAACGATTTCCGTCCGGCTGTACCAAACCCGAGTCCGGCTTCTTGCGCGCGACCCAGAGGAGGTGCTGGCCCAGGTGATGGATAACGGGGATTCTTTGCAGCACGGCTTCGATGGGGGAAACCCGGTGCGCGATTCGATTCGCATCGCCTCGGGTCGGGAGCTCGATGAAGAGGTAGGAAAAGGGGTGAAGTCTACGTTTGACTCAACCCGATATCCGCAAGGCTATCCTTTTCGGCATGCCCGATAGGCATGTGACCACAGATTGTATACTTTCAACGGTCATAGATTGCGCTGATTGCGCTTTTGTAGGAGCGGCTTCCAGCCGCGAAGTCTCGCGGCTGGAAGCCGCTCCTACAAAGAATGAAAAGTGCAGATTGTGCCCGCTTACAGTATAGTTCACAAGAGTCAAACGAAGACTTGCCCCCTTGTCCAAGCACTCTTCGAGCGGATGCGCGGCTCCTACCCCCGTGATCTTTTCCATGCGGATTATACGGACTTCGGCCTCACTCCACGCCCGGATCAAACTCCTATTCCAAGCCAACCCTGCGGCAACCTCCGTCCGTACCAAGCGCCCCGCCCCCCAAGAAGGAAGCCTCCAAGATCCACAAGAACGCCGAGGCGGAAGAAGCCGAGCGTCTCCTTTCCCGCTACACCGAAGCCGAGCAAACCGAAATCGCCGAGGTCTTCAAGCTCCTGGCCACAACCAGAAAGGGCGGGCGGATAGCAGCCAGCATCATCCTGAACTGCCTGCGCGTCCGGGAGGCCATCAATGTCAACTTCGTGCTTTACGGGATCCGGATCTACCAAGATCGAGGCCTCCACCTGGAGGGAAAGAAAGAGCCCTATCTCGAGGCAATCATGCTGAACGCAGCTCCTGCTCAAATCGCCCGGAAGCAATCCAACACGGCCCGGGGCGAGCAGCTTGCCGCCTCGGGGATCGGCTCCGCAACGATTTCTTAGAGGTCTGGTGCATCGGTTGACACGGCGATACACGATCAAGGAACAGCGCAAAAAGGTAATTGATCTGCTCGAAGACAACCCGAGCTTCAAGCGTTCATTGGGTGACACGCTTTCGAATGCCTACGAGGATGCCGTCCTGATCGTCCTGAAGGAGACCCCCCTTGACGAATCGGACCTTCCAGCTTCGTGTCCGTACACCGTTGAGCAGGTCATGGATAACCACTTCTGGCCGGAATAGGAATGCGGACAAGAAGCCACCACGGCGGCGGCGGAGCCACCTTTCCAGAACGATTTTCTTGCCGCCTCGTACACCTGGAGGCGTCCATCGAGCCGCCCTATCAACCGCTCCCGTTCCAGAAGCTTCTGAAAAAAGAGGGGTCAGGTTTCAACTTCCGTCACAGATCGCTAAAAAGTTGCGACCCCGTTGCTCTTTCGTAAATGCCGGATGGGGTCGCGCCCGGCTCGATGCTTACCGCTCTTTTCGTTAAAGGGGCAATTTCAACCCTCAAAACGCACGTTTAAGGCCAATATTGGCCCCCAATTACAGCTATTCCATAGATTAATCGACCTGTTGGCTTGGTCCGACCCTTATGTCCAGGTTCGCCAGAATTGAGAAAAAGCTGCCTGCTGAAATGCTACCCCGATACTGCCACTGGATCTTGAGACTCAGAAGAACCCTTGGGACGACGCGCCGGAGAACCGCAAAGCATGCCCTCTACACTGATGTCTTCATCTATGTCCGGCCAGTGAATGCCTTGTCCGTCACCGAGAATCTCGAAATTCTGACTCTGGTCGGGAGTTGCCTCTGAGAGTCTCCAGGACCATGCGACAGGTATACTGATGGTTCGACCGTCCACAAGGTGTGCTATGATTTCATCTTCCGTGACCTGGATGTCCAATAGCCTGGGCTCAATTTCATTAACCGCAATGCTCATTCCATGCCTCCAAGAAAGTATTCCGATGGGAGCTGATGATCTCTCGAATTGCATTGAGCTCCCTCGGAGAAAAACCGTGGTTCCGGCTCAATGCTACGGGTTCAAGCCAAAACTCACAAACAAGCTTATCGCGCTGAACGTCTACATGCTTCGGTTCATTACACCCTACTCCGCATGAAAATGCGGTGGTGCATGTTCGCGGTAATACATATAGATTGCTATTCCAAGGAAACGGCATATTTCCGGCATTTCGGTTTTCTTCTCCTTTCAGCCGCTACTGCAGGCAGCACTGCCGGCTGCATCCCGTGCCTCATCGTCATGGTTGCGGGATAGGCTGCGTGCAATCCCGCAACATAATCAGACTCGCGACATAACGACCCCATTCGCGTACCAAAGACCAGCTTACTCCTGTGATATTTCCTTTGTAGATGTGCGTCCTATCTGAACCTTTTCGGTTGCCTCTTCACGTTTGGAGCGACTTCTTATTGTCTCATCTAGACGGCTTCGCTCCAGGTGTTTCAATATTGTATGAACAATGGTTTCACGCTTCTGACGACCACTAATTCCGAGATTGAGAGTTTTTGCAAGCTCATTTAGAGCCGATATTGTTCTAAGTTGTGGATTAGACTCAATGAAATTACTCGCTTCTTCTAGGCTCATCTCATGTAGTTTAAGAACAAAATCCTGTTGACTTAGAGATTTGTCATTTAAGCTATTTACTGCCTCCTCTTTGGCTGCTATTTTCTTTGTTTCTTTTTGAGTCTTTTGCTCTGTCAACAGGTGCTTACCTGCCGCTTCTAAGACCTCAAGTAATGATTTATCTATTCTCTGGTCAGGTAGAGATAATAGTAAATCAGATATAATTTTTAATATTTTTGCTAGGCCATGTGATGTCATTATGATTTTGCCTCTCTGTAACTTAAGGTATACGTTGTAGCAACTCATCAACTATACGATCAAGATAATTAGACTGTTTCACTGCATTTTGCCTTGCTTTAGGAAGATATTGATGACTATAAACAGTATAGTTGTTCTCTGAAGCAACTGATATTCCATCTCCGAGTGTGAGATAATTTGTAAAAGGCTTTCCTGGGTGCTGATTACTGACCGATGCAATTGTTTGTTCATGTGTATCTTTGGGTTTTTGGCTCCGTTCAGTGACCATATTAAATATAATCCCACTGAACTCTGTATCGTTGTAGTCAACCACCATTCCAGAATATGCGATCATGGACTTGAAGTCATTATTTAAGTCTTCCATTTTATCTTTGATGAGCGATATACCAATAGTTGATAAAAAATCTGGAATTGCAGGTATTATGAAATAATCACTTGCAAATAAGGCATTTTGGGTTACCAGATTAATATTGGGAGGGCAATCAAGAAATATATAGTCATACTCGTCGGAAACTTGTGCTAGAGCCTCGTGAAGTATTGATATCTTGGCAAGCTCATATAATGTTTCTTCTTTGTGTGATGCTCCTGACTTCCTTTCCCTAGCCAATCTTAGGTCAACTAGAACTAGCTCTTGATGAGATAATATAATATCTACTTCCGCCCACACTTTCCCAGGAGAAGAGGAAATAGGTTGCTTGACGATAGCGTTATTAACATCAAACTGATTAGAAGAGAAATAGCATTCAAACATCTCTTTTAGTGATGCTTGTCCATTATTGCTGTAAACTGTATCGATATATTTACTAACCCCTAACGCTAAGAATGAGAGATTGCATTGTGGATCAAGATCGACAAGTAAAACTTTAGTGACGCCATTAGATCTACGCCTGACTCCGACACCAAGATGAAGAGATAATGTTGATTTTCCAACGCCACCTTTCCAATTAATCATGCTAACAATCTTACTCATAAAATTATCCCCTTCATAATAGTGGTAACAATTTAAAACACATCTCCTAATTTATGAGTACCCTGACAATCAACGAGTAGAAATTCATGGCAAGAATCAGCGGACAGCAACCACGCGGTCAAGAGGCCTCCAAAGAGCACCACAAGACATTCTCCGCGTGATTGATGTTCCGCTGCATTCTTTGGTTGGGCGTCTATTTCACTGAATCTAATTTCTGCTTGGCCTCTGCTATCATTCCTCGCAATTCGCCAAGCTGCTGAACTGAAAGATGCGCCGTCGCCAGGCGAATGTAACCGCTCTTAACGACAGCATTTAGCTCATCTGAGCTGCTATATGCAGTCGCGCTGAAGTAACCCTTTGTTCTGTACGTCGCCTCAAATTCATCGAGTTTGGTAACGTCTCGGGTCGCTTTCGAGATGTAGTCAATGCCTCTTAGAAGAGATTCCACTTCCTCGTA
>Ga0351856_1191_pt1 | contig 10774 bp, 6 predicted proteins | sample BONcelHFGM3001D8_FD_206798 | JGI IMG/M metagenome (GOLD analysis project Ga0351856, IMG submission 206798) | Enriched cells from coal bed in the Powder River Basin, Montana, United States - BONCAT cells FGM rep2 HSBNCT.FGM.300.1.D8 ... | reverse complement strand
ACATTACTTACTATTCACTATTCACTCCTTAGTGGATCTACCTGTCATAAAAAAACACAATCTCACCCTTCACCCTTTACCCTTCACTTATATCTCATTTTGTGCTAAACTATTAAAATAAAAACTTATCAATGATCACTGATCACTGATCACTGATCACTGTAAAAGGGAGGATTTCTCATGGACAAATATAAAAACCCACACATCGAAATCAAGAGTGAAGCAGAAACACTCTTAGAAAGTAAAACAGATAATAAAGAAATAATAGAGAAAAGAAAAATCTCTGAAACTTTATGGTCAAAAGGCCAGGTAATTGACAACCTTTACAGGGTGGAACATGTCCTTCAGGGCGGTATGGGGATTATATATTTCATAGAACATCTTAAATGGGGTATAAAACTCGTTGTAAAATCACCTCTTTCTGACTTCTCAAAAGAAGAACATAAGAAACGTTTCATCAGAGAAGCAGAAACATGGGTTGACCTGGGTAAACATCCTAATATTGCCACTGCTTACTATGTAAGAGATCTCCATGGTGTTCCAGGGATTTTTATAGAATATGCAGACGGAGGTTCTCTGGCAGACTATCTAAAAAAAGATAATATGAGATCTCTGCCGGAAATACTGGATATTGCCATTCAATTCTCAGAAGGTATCAGATATGCCCATAAAAAAGGGCTTGTACACCGTGACATTAAACCTGATAATATCCTTTTAATGAAAGATAGAACAGTCAAAATTACAGATTTCGGTCTTGTAAAAACAAAAGATAAAATAGATATGGGAGCATTAAAAAATATAGAATGTCCTTCTGAAATATCTCAGGATGAATGGCATACCATGACCCATGGTTATGTCATGGGAACACCTCCATATATGGCACCTGAACAGTGGACAGAAGCAGACAGAGCAGATAAAAGAGCTGATATATATTCCTTCGGTATAATGTTATTTGAAATGATCTGCGGTAGAAGACCTTTTGTTAAAGATCAGAAGAGTGAAGAACATCCTTTACTTGCATATCAGATGATGCACAGATTCAGCCAGCCTCCAGATCCGGAAGAATACAGAAAAGACATGCCTGTAAAACTGAAAAATCTCCTGTTAAAATGTCTGAAAAAGAATCCTCACGAACGTTATAACCTCTTCGAAGAAATACTCGATGAACTGCTTATGATTTACAGTGAATTAACAGGAAAAGATTACCCGGGCAAGATGCCGGGAGAGGCACAGCTTAAATCTGAAGATCTTAATAACCGTGGTCTTTCCTATCTTGATCTTGGTAAAAAAGAGGAAGCAATAAAATTATTTGAAGAGGCAATAAGACTCGATCCCCATTCTATTTATGCAAATATAAATCTCATAATACTTCTATCAGAAGTCAATCTGGATAGTTATGAAAATATCCTTCTGAGATTCAAAACAGTGAGGGAAGGAAATACCGGCAATCCTCTTCCATTTTATTACGAAGCAATCTATGAACTGGAATATGGAAATACACAAAAAAGTCTTTCCCTTATTTCACAGGCTCTTGAACTGGAAAAATTAAATGCCATGTTCTGGAACATAAAAGGGGTATCACTCTTTAATCTGATGAAATACAGAGAAGCTTCGGAAGCGTTTAAAATATCTCTGGAGATTGATAAAGAAAATAAAGAAGCTATGAGGAATTATGCTTCATCCCTCTATAATCTGCGTAAATACAGGGAAAGCTGCGACGAGTTCAGCAAAGCTCTGGATATGTATGAAGACGATATCGATTTAAAAACAGATCTCTCTGTTGCTCTGAGCGGTACAGGAGAATTTAAAAAATCCTTATCAACCCTTGATGAAGTCCTCAGAAAAGACAGGGATTCAATCAAAGGAAATCTTTATAAAGGAGAATTACTTGCAGGAATAAATACATATATTCCCACATTCAAACCTTCTGAAACAATGGAAAAAGACAGTGAAGGCTATCTGAAAAAAGCTCTCACCCTTGCACCACATGTTCCCAGGGTAATGGAAAGTTACAGAGATTACACGATAAAATTCTCTCTCCCTTCCCCGACTTTGCCATACTATAAACCTGCAGATAAAATCAAAGAAAAAGAAAAACCTCTTCTCATGATTGAACCTGGAGATATAAAAACCTTTGAAGGGTCGGGAGGAAAAATAAAAAAGGTCTGTTTTTTAACAGACAGTCAGGTTTTAAGTATAAATACAGACAGTCTTATAGAATTATGGGATAGTAATTCTGAAAAATCTATAAAAAAATTCTATGAAGACAGTTCCTATATGAAGTTTGAAGCTTTTGACATAACTGTATCACCATGTAAAAAATATATAATATCAGCCCATGGAGACGGAAAGATAAGAAAATGGAACATAGAGAAAGGAGAAATTGCAGATACCTTTACAGGTGAAGCAATAATAAGAAGTGTAGATATTTCTTCTGACGGGAAATTAATAGTTTCTGCAGGTAATGACGGTATAGTTGGACTGTGGGAATCAGAAACAGGGGTATGTATCAAAAATATAAATAACGGAGGGGGCATTATCTTCTGTGCAAGATTTTCTCCTGACGGCACATATATAGCAACAGGAAATCAGAACAAAACAATTAAATTATGGAACAGGCAGACAGGGCAGTTATATAAAACCATGTCAGGCCATCAGGGTGCTGTAATCACTCTATCTTTCAGTCATGACGGGAAATATATCCTGTCAGGCAGTGAAGATAAAAGTGTTAAAATATGGGATATAGAAAGTTCATCTTCTATTATGACCTTCATGGGACATAATTCTCAGATAGAAACAGTTGACTTCTCTCCTTCCGGCCTTTACTGTATATCAGGCAGCGGAGACGGAATTATAAAAATCTGGGACATAGAAAAGGAAATATGCGCAAGAACCCTTTCACTCCATAGATTTGCTGTAACAGGAATAAAATTCTCACCTCACGGATCTTCTATCGTCACAGGAAGCTCTGATAAAACAGTAAAATTCATAGAGGTTCCTGTAAAAAGTGAGAAAACCTTTACTGCATATTATAAAAAAGAATATTTAATAGTAAAACCAAAAACAGTAGAAGAAACTTTTAAAGATGAAGAAATATTTCAGGGACTTATAGAAGAAGGTGAAAAACATCTTAAAGAATGGAACTGGCATGGTGCATATGATCTATTCAGAAAAGCACAGAATATACCTGGATACGGAAAAGACAGTCTCGTTCTGTCATCTATCCATAAAGCAGGCACAGGAGGAGTCAGAGAAGGTATAAAAAGTATATGGCTTCTAAAAAGTTATTTTGAAGAAGAAGGTGGAGGAATAACCTCTGCTGACATATATGAAAAGGATAATACTCTCCTCTGCGGTTATAAAGACGGAACAGTAAAGATATTGGATAAAAGGGAAAAAATCACAGCAGGTAATCAGGAGATTTTTATGGTTAAATTCCTGAAAAATCCCGGAGAAATTTTAACAGCAAATGATAAGTCTATAAAAGAATGGGATATAAACAGCGGTAAATGCATAAAAACTATAATAGAAAATCTTGACTTTAAAACTGTTGATCTATCATACGGAGAAAATTATATAGTTACAGGCGGAGGCCTTACTGATAACAGTGTTAAAGTATGGGATATGGAAAAGGGAGAAATTATAAGAAATTTTCAGGGACATATTTCTGCCATAGGAGCTGTTAAAATCTCAAAAGACAATACAGTTGTGCTCTCAGGAAGTGATGATAAAGCTCTGAAACTCTGGGATGTAAATTCAGGAAAATGTATCAGAAATTTCCCCGGTCATGTCTATCCTGTTACTGCCTGTGACATATCACCTGATGGAAAAACAATCCTCTCGGGAAGTCAGGATAAAACAGTAAGGGTCTGGGATAGAGAGAGAGAAAAATCTATTCATATTCTCAAAGGACATGAAGGAGGAATAACTAAAGTAGCCTTTTCTCCTGACGGTCTTTTTATAATTTCAGCCGGTAAGGACAGTACCATAAGATTGTGGAAGACAGAAACAGGAGACTGTTTGAAAGTTTTACAGGAACATAAAGATGAAGTAAGGGATATAAAATTTTCTTCAGACGGCAGATATATTATCTCATCGAGTATGGATGGTACAGTAAAAATTTTCGATATAGACTGGAATTATTCATTCCCAAAAGACACAAAGCCTTTCCCGGCAAAAGCTCCTGAAACAGTCTTTATAGAACCGAAGATTACTATTGAACATAAAGAGGAATTTGTTCCCGACAGTGTTCAATATTTTACTGAAACAAAAACAGAGAAAAAATTATACACACAGTTAAAAGCCCTTCTATTCATACCAGCAGTATGTTTAATAATACTTGTTATATATATGGTTATTCAGATGTCTGCAGAGAAACCTAAAGTCCAGAGGCTTGTGAAAGAAATTTTAAGTCAAAACCCTAAAGATAAGAATTTTACCACTATGTTATTTGCCGGAGAAAGAACGAATAATGTTAAATCACTGTTAAAAACAGGTCACACAGGAGTGGATGTCCTTGTAGAAGACGGACTAGTAGATCCTCCTTTTATAGAAATTAACTCCTATATAATACAGGGGCTCCCTTCGAAGATAGGGTGGTTTATAATTGATGATAAAACCATAGAGGAATTTAAAAAAGAACTTCCTGAAAATGAAAATCTAAAATATCTGGACTCTTTAAAAAACAGGAAATTTTCCGAATATGATTTCAGGAAAAATCTTAAAAATTTATCTTTCAATGATATGGAAATCTCGATAATTATGGAGTATTCCGGTAAGATTGATGAAAAAAAGATAAAAAAACTGAATGATTTAACAGATAAAGGATTCAGAAAAAAAGATTTAATAAATAAATTGAAAAGAGAGGGATTTAATGATAAAGAAGCCAGAATAATTACAGATTATGCATCTGATGATGTAGATTATATAAAATTGAATGCTATGGGCCTTCTTACTCAGTTTGATGATAAAGAATATGTAAGAAAAAAAGCTGCAAAAGAATTCGTTAAACTCCTATCATCTAAAGAATCCTATATTCGTACTTCAGCTGCAAAATCCCTTGCGGAAATAGGTTCTGTAGAATCACTGAATGACATAAGAAAAGCCCTTCTCTCTGAACCGGAAAAATGGAAAGAAGAATATAAAGAAGAAGGGTATTTTTATAACAATGAAGATGATGAAGATATTTCTTTTGATACTTATAAACCCTGGTCATGGGCAGAAGAGGAATATAAAGAGGCTATAAGTAAGCTGGAAGGGAAGAAGTAGTGAGTAGTGAAAAGTGAAAAGTGAGTAGTGAAAAGTAGGGGCGAACCCCTGTGTTCGCCCGGTGAAGGGTGAAAAGTGAGTGGGAATAATCCTGTCTACTCACTACTCACCACTCACTATATAATGATTGCGTTTAAAAATGACAGGTAATTTTATCGTGAATGAAAAATTTAAAAGGAAATCTATTCTCCGGCGAAATCTCTGCGGGGGCACTCCTCCGCAAAAACATTTAACTTGGACATTTATATCTTTTATTACTGGCATCATACGGGGTTTACAGGAGATTATATAAAATTTCTTGTTACTACGAAATCTTTTTGCTCCGTAGCACCCCCGCAGAGATTTTACTAAATTTATTAATTTTCATTATAACTGAATCTACCTGTCATAAAAAAACACAATCCTATATAATACATTTTCACAGGAAATAGTGAAATTTTCCGCTCACTGTGGTATAATTTTATTATAGATATCAGAAATGCTGAAGCCCTGAAATAATGGAGGTATTTGAAATGGCTAAATATAAAATTTTCATATGTTTCTTTTCTTTATACCTTCTGACAGGCATTTCTCTTTATGCAGGTGAAGAAAAAGTAAAAATAGTAGTGGCGAAAACAGGGAAAACTTTTTATACCACAGGTATAACAGATGAAAAATGGAATGTCTGTGTTCCTTTGAGAGACATGATAAGTGCCATGGGAGATGTAACAATACAATGGGAACCTGATGAAGGTGTAATAACAGCCGAAACGGCAGATCACTGGTGTCAGTTATGGATAGGTGAAAATAAAGCCACAGTAGACGGAGAATCAGTCTATCTTGAAACACCTCCTTTCACATACAAAGGCCGTACCTTTGTACCTGCAACATTTATAGGTGAGGCTCTCGGTAAAGAAGTAAAATGGAATTATAATAAAAGAACTATTACAATAAAGTAGTGAAGAGTGAAGAGTGAAGAGTGAAGAGTGAAAAGTGAAGAGTGAAAAATGAGCAGAGGCGAACCTCGTGTTCGCCCGGTGAAGAGTGAGTAGTAGGGGCGTTTAATTAAACGCCCTTGAACGATAAGTATCACGCATCACGCATCACGCATCACGCATCACGTATCACGCAAGATGCATAGAAAGGGAAATCCACGCGTCACGCATCACGCGTCACGCGTCACGAACTTATGCAATTTGACATATTTATCAACCCTCCGGAAAATCCCGGAGAAAAATGGATAGCTTTTTCAATGGCTTTTCCCGGTTGTAAAGGGACAGGTAATACACAGGAAGAAGCAGTAAAAAATTTTAAGATATCTCTGGATAAATGCATTAATACATTGATCAATATATTGCCTGAAGAAAATAGTGATAGCAAGATTTTATAAAAAGGAGAGTCTATCTGTGATTAACTGCGCCGGATGTAACAGTCCAAATTATGAAACAGATATATACTGTAAAAATTGCAAAGACCTGTTGAAAAAAAAACCGGCCAGAGAAAGGCTTGTCGGTCAGAGATATAAAATTATTTCTCCCCTTAAGGTTGGCGGTATGTCAGGCGTATATATGGCAAAAGATACGAGACTGAACAGTATGTGTGCCGTAAAAGAACTGCTTATAAAAATGTATTCAGATACTGACAGGGACTTAACCATACAGAATTTTAAGGCAGAAGCAGAATTACTGGCAAATCTCAGACATCCAAGCCTCCCCCGTGTTATAGACTATTTTTATGAAGATGGTAAATATTACCTGGTCATGGACTATATAGAAGGAGAGGATCTGGAAAGCATACTGGATCAGGAAGGTATTCCATGGCTTCCGGAAAAAGATGTTCTGTCATGGACAATGGAAATATGTGATGTTCTTATTTATCTTCACAATCAATCACCTCCTATTATATATAGAGATTTAAAACCTTCAAATATTATGCTCAGAAAACATGATCACAGAGTAATGCTTATAGATTTTGGCCTTGCACAGATGGTGCACTTAAGACCTTTCGGTGTGGAAAGAGCTCTCGGCACACCAGGTTATGCTCCTCCCGAACAATATTCAGGAAGGGAAGAACCAAGAAGCGATATATATGCCCTGGGAGCAACATTGCATCATTTACTTACCGGCACCCCTCCGGGAACACCATTTAAATTTACTCCTTTAAGAGAACTTAATAGAGATACATCTCCTGATATGGAAAGAATTGTGATAAAATCACTGCAAAAAGATATAGACCTCAGATATGACAATGTTGTAGATATGAAAAAAGAACTGTCACATCTTGCAGATATACTTGGAATAGAAACTAAAAAAATTGATTATACCGGTGAAAAAGTAACAATTACAGGAGAGAAAATGTTCAGTCCTATAATAGAAGAAAGAAAAGTAAAAAAGAAAAAAATTAAAATTTTTCTTGTAGAAGATGATAAAATTATAAGAAAAATGTTAAAAATCTATATGGATCTCAGTGATGATATGGAAATGGCAGGAGAAGCAGTAAACGGAGCAGACGCAATAGAACAATTCAGACACCTGACAACTCTTCCTGATATAACATTAATGGATATAAGTATGCCTGATGTAGACGGCATTATGGCAACAAAAGAAATATTAAAAATTGCGCCGAAAGCAAAAATAATAATGTTAACAGCTCTGGAAAGTACAAGGGAAATAGTGCTGCAGTCTTTTAAAGCAGGAGCAATAGGTTATATAATAAAAAATACAGACATGGATGACATAGCGGAATCTATAAGAAAAGCCTATCATGGCGGTTCACCTATTGAGCCGACTGTGGCAAGTCTCCTTATCAGTGAAATTACGAAAAATATATAATAATATGATCGTGACGCGTAACGCGTAACGCGTGACGCGTGACAGGAGAAGCTATTATATAGACGGGAAGGAATTTACCTGAATATATGGAATATAGAATTTATGTGAGAATCGTGAAAGATGAAATGTGAAAGGTGAAACGAATTTTCTCATTTTTCGTTGTGACCGCCCAGGTGATGGCAGTTAGTAAAAGATTTTAAAGTTTTTATGGAGCTTTTTGTATGAAAATACTGGTTATAGAAGATGATATAACACTGTTGAAGGTAATGGAACTGACTCTGAAAAAAAGTAATTATAATGTTATAAAAGCAAGATTCGGTGAGGAAGCATTCAAAAAAATTGACAGAGAAAAACCTGATTTAATTTTACTTGATATGTTTTTACCTGATACAAACGGTATTGTAATAATGGAAAAACTGCAGAAGAAACCGGACCATCCGCCGGTTATTGTTATGACTGCCCATAGTACTGAAGAAACAATAATTCAGGCACTGAGACTAGGAGCAAAGGATTTTATTATAAAGCCATTCAAAAGAGACGATTTTCTTGAGAGAATAAAAAGAGTATTAAGAGAAGCAAATTTCAAAAAAGAAGAAGAAAGAATAATTAAAGAAAGAGAAGTCCTTCTTGAAGAATTGAAAAGTATTCAGGAAATGAAAAATAAATTTCTGGATATGATAATACATAATCTCAAGAATCCCCTGAATTCAGTACTTGGTTTTGCCAGTATTTTAGCTACAAGAGAACTTTCTGCCAAAGAAAAAATGGAATATTACAAAATAATTGAAGAACAGGGCAAACGTATGCTTATTATGCTTGATGATCTCCTGAAAGATAGTCTTTACAGGGAAGGCAAGCTTCCGTTACAGTATAAAGAATATGATATAAAAGAGCTTCTGTCAGGCAGTATATCAAATACCGAATTAAAAGCAGCAGAAAAAAAGGTAAATTTTCTTTCTTCTCTGGACGAAAATTTAACTATAACCTGTGATGGTGAAAAACTTGTAGAAGTTATAGAAAATCTCATAGATAATGCCTTTAAATTTACTCCCAGGGGAGGCCAGATTAAACTTACAGCCAGAGACTTAGACGATTCCGGAGTATCTATTACAATATCTGATAAAGGTATAGGCATACCGGAAAACCTCCTTGATAAAATATTCCTCGGCACACCTCTTGTTTCCAGAAAAGGCCTGAGAAGCGAAAGCGGCACAGGTCTGGGTCTTTCCATCTGTAAAAAAATCGTAGATATGCATGGAGGCAATATAGAAGTAGAAAGTAAAGAAGAAAAAGGAACAAAAGTAATTATATTTATACCGAAAACTCCTCCAAAGGATTATTCATGGGAAGATGAGTTGAAGAGGGAAACGTGAGACGTGAGACGTGAGACGTGAGACGTGAGACGTGAAACGTGAGACGTGAGACGTGAGACGTGAGACGTGAGACGTGAGACGTGAGACGTGAAAGGTGAGTAGAGGCAAACCTCTTGTTCGCCCGGTGAAGAGTAGGGGCGAACCTTGTGTTCGCCCGGTGAAGAGTGAAATGCTTGTAAATGAGATATTCAAAAGCATACAGGGTGAAAGTTCTTATGCAGGTCTTCCCTGTTGTTTCATAAGGCTCACAGGGTGTAACCTCAGCTGTTCCTACTGTGATACCTCCTATGCCAGATATGACGGACGGGAAATGACTGTTCCTTCAATAATCTCTCTTGTAGATAACCTTGGCATAAATCTCGTTGAAATCACAGGAGGAGAACCACTCATTCAAAAAGAAACACCTCTACTGGCAGAAACATTACTGAAAAAAGGTTTTACTGTCCTTATAGAAACAAATGGTTCTATGGATATAGACATAGTTCCCCGTAAGGCACTTATTATCATGGATCTTAAATGCCCCGGCAGTGAAATGAGCGGCAGAATGGACATGAAAAATATAGAAAAACTTTCAGCTAAAGATGAAGTAAAATTTGTCATACAGGATAGAAGAGATTATCTATGGTCTGTAGAAAAAATAAAAGAATATGAGCTTACTACAAAATCACATATCATATTTTCCTCTGTCCATGGGAGACTCGAACCAAAAACACTCGTAGCATGGATAATGGAAGATAATTTAAATGTGAGATTCCAGTTGCAGCTTCATAAATATATATGGGGTGCAGACGTAAAAGGAGTGTGAAGGGTGAAGGGTGAAGGGTGAAAAGTGAGTAGTGAGTGGGGTGCTTCCACCCGTTACGCGTTACGCGTTACGCATCACGATTCAAAAAAAGGAGCAATAAAGTTATGGAACTAAAAACAGTATCTATCAAAAAACCTGAGGATATGAATTTTATCCTGGGTCAGTCTCATTTTATTAAAACAGTGGAAGATATTCATGAAGCACTTGTAACTGCTGTTCCGAATATAAAATTCGGAGTGGCTTTCTGTGAAGCTTCTGCCGACTGTCTTGTAAGGTTCAGCGGAAATGATGAGGAATTAATGGAACTGGCAAAGAAAAATGCATGGTCACTTTCTGCAGGACACAGTTTTATCATATTTATGAAAAATGCCTATCCCATTAACATAATGGAGGCAGTAAAAAGAATTCCGGAGGTATGCAATATCTTCTGTGCCACTGCAAACCCGGTAGAGGTAATCATTGCAGAAACAGAACAGGGACGGGGTATAGTGGGAGTAATAGACGGATTTAAAACAAAA
>Ga0351856_1189_pt1 | contig 10876 bp, 9 predicted proteins | sample BONcelHFGM3001D8_FD_206798 | JGI IMG/M metagenome (GOLD analysis project Ga0351856, IMG submission 206798) | Enriched cells from coal bed in the Powder River Basin, Montana, United States - BONCAT cells FGM rep2 HSBNCT.FGM.300.1.D8 ... | reverse complement strand
GAGAGGCACGACAAGGAGGTTGGCCGCCAGGACAACCGGAGACAGACGGTTGAAATAGAAAAGAATGATCGGCAGGGTTCCGATCACCGCACTTGTCGTCACGGCCAGGAAAACCAGAAACCCCCTCATGCCCTTCCAAAAGAGGCGTTGGCGCCAGGGTGCATCCCGCTTCTCCCATCGTGGGATCAAGCGGATCAGCCGGGGAGTCAAGAACAGAAGGGCCAGTACGGCGACAAAAGACAATTGGAAGGAGACGTCCAACAGCATGTACGGAGAAATGAGCAAAATGATCAAAGCAGCCAGGGCCAGGGTGTTTTCCAGGTTGCGGCTCTTTCCCAGGAGCAGGGCGGCCATGAACACCAGGAGCATCAGGGCCGCCCGGACAACGGTGATTCCCGCACCGGCGATGAAGGTGTAAAAAACGACCAAGACGGCTGCGAAAATGGCGGATACGCGTCGCCAGTCGAAACGCAACAGGAGCCAGGGAAAGGCATGCATGACCATCCGGGTGACAAACACGGCAAAGAGGGCGACGATGCCCATGTTAAAGCCCGAAATGGCGATGATATGAGAGGTGCCGGTCAAGTTGAACCAATCCATGACATTCCGAGGTATCTCCCGCTGGTTGCCCAGGATGGTCGCCTGAATAATCGAGGACACGGGAGCGGCGGCGTTGGCATTGATCAGGTTCTTCAGATGAAGGCGAAAAGCAGCCAGTTGACGGAAGGCCGGGAAACCTCCCCCTTCTCGAAGGATGATTATGTCGGAGGGTCGGTTGACAACCCCCCGGACAAGAACGCCCCGATCTCGCAGATAGCCGGCATAGTCGAATCCACCGGGATTCTGAAAATTGTGGGGGCCCCTGAGTCGTGTACGGAAACGGATGGCATCGCCGTATCGGAGGAGCAGGGTCGGGCGGACACCCAAAAGGATTTTGCCATGGACGGAAACGGCAGACCCATTCTCAAGATATATTCTATGTATTTCAATGGTTAGATCTGTTTTATCAACAGTTATCTGAGGTTCCTCGCAGATCACACCGTCCAGGGTATGTCTGTGCTGGCTGACATACCCGCTGATGTGGCCGGCCGTCGGTTCGTGCCAGCGGTAGATGCCCATGTCGAGCATGCCCAGGAGAAAAAAGATGCCGCACAGGGAAACAAGACAGAGGAGGGCATTGCGTCTTCGTAGACCGACCAGCAAAGCGACCAGCATGGCCGCAACCAGGAGCAGGGACCATATCTCCGGAGAAGGCCCCTGGACGGCGAACACAATGCCGGCCATGAAAGCGATTCCGATGAGGGAAAAGGGTCTCTTCATTCCCGAGGGGTCCCGTTTTATAAAAGGGATGACACCATACAAACCTCGCTGTCAAGAAAGGGGGCGGAAGGACTGTCCCTCACGCCATCCGTTCCACCCACCGGTCATCGTGCCGCTGGAGATCAACGGGCGCTTTTTTCCAGGGTCGTCAGGATGGCCTCCATTTTTTTCAGCTCTTCGCCATAACCACCCCAATTCCCCTGGCGCAGCATATCCTGGGCCTTCCGGTAATGGGTAAGGGCCTCGGCAACCTGGCGGCCAGTAGGGCTCGACGCCAGACCCGGAGGCGCGCCCGGCGATGTGACGGGAGCGGAGGAGCTCGCCTCGCGGGGTCGTTCATCGCCGAAGACGCGTTGCAGGGCCGTCTCCAGGGTTTCTTCCATGACGATGGTGTTGCCGAAGGCGACGATGATCCGCTTCAATTCGGGCAGTTGCCCCTTCTCCGATGCGAGAAAAACAGATTGCACGTAGAGGATCGATTTTTCAATGGGGATGGCCAGGAGGCTCCCCTGAACGACCCGGGAACCGCGCTGGTTCCAGAGGGACAACTGCTGGGAGATATAGGGGTCCTGATTGATCCGGGCAATGATCTGCCGGGGACCGTACACCAGGCGTTGTTTGGGGAAATTGTACACAATCAGTTTCCCGTAGTGGGGTGCGTCGCAACGGGCGGCGAGCCAGGCGGACATGTTGTCCCGCTTCGAGGGCGTAAAGGGCAGAAGGAGGATGTATTCTTCCTTTTTTTCTTCGGGCAGACGCATGATCGTGTAGTAAGGACGCATCTCCTGCTCTGCCCCGCCTGATGCGGCCTGGGGGATCGTCCAGAGATCCTCCTTGTTATAGAAAACCTGGGGATCCTGCATGTGATAGGTCTGATACATCCGGGCCTGGAGCGAAAACATCCCCGGAGGGTAGCGGACATGGCTGCGAAGCCCCTGGGGCATCTCCTCCATGGTCCTCAGGACACCGGGGAAGATGCGGGCGTAGGTCTGGATGATGGGATCCCGGGCATCGCTGATATAGAGCTGGACCGTACCGTCATAGGCGTCCACCACGGCCTTGAGGGAGTTCCGGATGTAGTTGCCGATGCGTGGTGTCGGTTCCGAATAGGGATACCGATCCGTCACGGTATAGCCGTCCAGTAGCCATACAAGCCGGCCCTCCGGAGACACCACCAGGTAGGGGTCCGGATCCATCACGGCAAAAGGAGCGACGCGGGATACCCGCTCCTTGATGCTCCGGTGGTACATGATACGACTCGTCGAGGTGATATCGTCGGACAACAGAATCGTCAGGGACTGAAAACGAAGGGCAAAAAGGATCTTCTTCAGAAAGGACAGGGGCACGCCACCCTTCCCCGAATAGGTGGTATAGACATTCTTGTCTCCGACGGGATAATCGAACTCGGGCCGTTTGGTCATGACGAAGACATACTCGTTGGAGGATTCACCGTAGTAGATTTCCGGCCGGGAAATGCGGATGTCCGTGTTGTGTTTCGGGGGAATGTCTTGAATGAAAAATTCCGGCATTCCTTCCTGGGAAATGCGGTTGACCGGGCTCATGACAGCGCCATAGCCGTGGGTGTACGTGAGGTGTTCGTTTACCCAGGTTCGGGAGGGCAAGGCGGCCGACGACAGCTCGCGAGGGGACAGCATCACCTGCCGGTATTCGCCGGCGACCGTGTAGCGGTCATTGTCGACGCCCAGGAATTTGTAGTAGGTCCGAATCTCCTGGAGCTGGCCGTAGGATTGCAGCAGGGGAGCGTAATCCCACAGGCGGATGTTCCGGATGGTCGCGTTGTTGTTGCGGATGTCCTTCATGGTCAGATCGTCGAGGGCAGGGAAGTCACGGTCCTCGATGTTGTTGAGGCCGTAAGCCTGACGCGTATAGCGGATGTTATGTTCGAGATAGGGTTTTTCCAGGACCACCTCGTTGGGGATGACAACGAATTTCTGAATGAAGGTCGGATAGAAGGTCCTGCCTGCGACCAGAACGAGCAGAAAGGCCACAACGACGAGGGCCGGGATTCGCCAGTCTCGTTTGAACATGAGGAAAAGAAAGGAAAGGCCCGCCAGGGCACTTAAGATCGATAAGGCGTAGAGAACCCAAATCTGGGTGGTCACGTCGGTGTATCCGGCGCCATAGACCACGCCGCGCTTGATAAAAGGCAGATCGAACAGATCCAGCCAGAAGCCGCCGCTGGACAGAAAAAAAAGCAGGGCTACGAGAAGAAACAGATGGCGTCGGGCTGCTGCTGTGGCGTAAAAGCCTTTGGGTGGAACCAGGGTAAAGGCGCCACGAATCAGATAGACAACGGCTGTCAAAAGGAGGGACAGCAGAAACACCATCATCACCCATCCGTAGACTTGTTTGAGAAAGGGCAGTTGAAACACATAAAAAGCAATGTCCCGATGAAAGAGGGGGTCTTGTATTTGAAACGGCAGGCCGTTCCGGAAGCGAAGGAGGTTCTCCCCCTGAGAGGCCCCAAAGAGGGCTGCAAAGACGCTGAGAACCAGGAGAACGAAGAAGCCCGACCGAATCAGGCCTGCCGACGACATGGGTGCGACGGGCAAGCGGAAGACGTTCCCCGGAGGGGTGTTTCCCCCTCCAGAGGACAAACGGGCTGCCAGGAAGAGGTTGAGAAACAACACCATAAAGAACAGGACCGCAAAAAGGGCCGCAGCCTGGGCCTGGGCCAGGAGGCTTACCGTAAAGACGGCCGTGTAGCCCAATTCCTGAAACCAGAGCCAGTCGGCAATCAGGGTGATGATCTGCCAGGAGAAAAGAAAAACGACCAACAGGGCAACGGCTATCAGCATGCGTCCCTTGGGCGGCGTGTTTCGGACAATGGACATGGTTTCCCTCCTGTACGGTTTTGGCAGAGGTCAATCGACGATCGATCGACCTTTCGGTGCTGATAGTACATTTCTCCTGTGGGAGTAAAGGATTTTCGGCTTCAATCAAGCCTGACCATCGTCATCCGGTACTGCTGCACCAGCGACTTGTACTGCTCGACCCCTGACGCCATGGCTGCCATCGCCTCTTGCGTCATGGCCTTGACGACGCGGGCGGGGTTACCGGCCGACAACATGCCCCTGGGAATGCGGGTACCGTGAAGAACAACAGAGCCTGCCGCGACAAATGCATCTTCTTCACAGACCACATGCTGCAGCAACAGCGCTCCCATGCCGATGACGCAGCGATCGCCGAGAAGCACATCGTGGAGAACGGCATGATGGGCAATGATCACTTCCTTCCCCACAATCACACGGCAACCGGGACTGACGTGGATCACGGCCTGGTCCTGAATGCTCGTGTCGTCGCCGATCTGGATGGGACCGAAATCCGCACGAACAACGGCGCCGGGACCGATAAAACAACGCTCACCAATGGCCGACGCACCGATCACGACGGCTTCCGGATGAACAAAGGCGGTGGGGGCGATACGGGGTTTGATCCGGGCGAATTCATAAACCGGCATGGGATAATACCGTCCCTTCTGTATTCGGTTCCGGGCAGGAGAGCGTCCAAGGATTCCTTCCTTATCATATCGCGACCATTGAAGGCAAGGCCGTAATCCGGCCGCCCTGCGATCCGGACCGAAGGGCCGAATGTTTGGGCGGCTGTCTTGTGAAAACAAGCTCCGTAAAAAGTCATTGACTAACCGGAGGGCCTATATTAGAAGTTGCGTTTATTTTTCGAGCCGAATGGGCAAACGGACCCTGCAATGAAAAAAAGATTGTTTATCCAGACCTTTGGCTGCCAGATGAATGTCCATGATTCGGAGCAGATGGCGGCCCTGATGGGACAACACGGTTACGAGACCGTGGCCGATGCCGCAGATGCCGATCTGATCCTGGTCAATACGTGCAGTATCCGGGAAAAGGCCGCCCAAAAGATCATGAGTCAACTGGGTCGTTACCGTTCGATCAAGCGAAGCCGTCCCGAGACGATTATCGGTGTCGGCGGTTGTCTGGCCCAGCATCTGGGAGAAGACCTGGTTACCCGGAATCCCCATGTGGATCTCGTATTCGGGACGCACAACCTCCACCGCTTGCCGGAAATGGTGATCCGGATTGAACAATCGGGCGAGAAGGTTATCGAGACGTCCCTGGCTCCTGTCGTCCCCTCCCTGGGCATTCGGGTTGCGCCGCGGGAGAACGCCATCAGCGCCTTCGTTACGATCATGCAGGGGTGCAACAACTATTGTGCATACTGTGTCGTGCCTTTTCTTCGCGGACCCGAAACAAGCCGCCCCGGGGAGGATATCCTGAACGAAATCAAAATGCTCGTTGATGGTGGCATCCGAGAGGTGACGCTCCTGGGTCAGAATGTCAATTCTTACGGCCACACCCTGTCTCCCCGAACGTCGTTTCCGGAACTGCTACGGGGTGTGGGCCGAATCGACGGATTGGAACGGATTCGATTTACCACGTCCCATCCGAAGGACCTTTCCGATGACCTGGTACGCTGCTTCGGCGAGATACGAAGCCTGTGCGAGCACATACACCTGCCGGCACAATCAGGATCCGATCGCATCCTGCGAGCCATGAACCGGGGCTATACAAGCGAGGAGTATCGAAACCGGGTGAAATGCCTCCGGGAACAATGCCCGGAGATCGCCGTCACCTCGGATATGATCGTCGGATTCCCAGGCGAGACAAACGAGGATTTTCAACGCACCCTGGATCTCATGGAAACAATTCGATTTGACAACCTGTTTTCCTTCAAGTATTCAGAGCGCAAAGGAACGGCTGCCGTCCATTTTCCTGATCCGGTCCCGGAGACGGAAAAGGCCGAACGCCTGGAAACCCTTCAGGCCCGCCAGGAGGGACATACCCTCGAAAAGAATCGAGACCTGGAGGGCCGCCTCGTAGAGGTACTGGTAGAAGGGAGAAGCAAGAACAGCCCCGACGACATGTCCGGAAGAACAAGGACCAATCGGATCGTAAACTTCACGGCATCGGCGGATACGGTCCGAAAAACCGTTCCCGTCCGTATCGAAAGGGCCTTTCTCCATTCCCTGCGCGGGAAAATCGAGCATCTGGGGGGCGTATGCTGATTGAGATGAAGATTGCAGGAATTACCATCGATCCGATTACCAGCACCCCCATTGTTATTCTAAAGGATATCGAAGAAAAAAAAGCGGTCCCCATCTGGATCGGACTGTTCGAGGCCAGCGCCATTGCGACGCAACTGGAAAACATCACCTTTTCCCGGCCCATGACGCATGACTTGCTCGCGGATGTACTGAAGGCCTTCAATGCAAAGGTCTTGCGGATTGAGATCAACCAATTGAAAAACAACACTTTTTTTGCCGATATCCACGTATTGAGAGATGGGGTGATTCTGGTGATTGATGCCCGTCCGAGCGATGCCATCGCCGTCGCCCTCCGGACGGAAGCCCCCATTTTTGTGGAGGAAACAGTCATCGAGCAGTCGCGAAATGTCGATCATGGTCCCAAGTCATCGGATTTCGATCGGGACAAGGAAGAAAACCTCAAGGAATTCCTCGAGAACCTGTCTCCTGACGAATTTGGGAAATACAAGATGTAGCGGTTTTCGGCCGAGGATGAGGGTGACAGACAATATCGGCATATCTGATCGGCGGGATGCAGGATAGGCAAGGGGAATGACGTGAACGAGATAATCGAGGCCTTCGGTGTTTATCTGGAGTGGCAGAAAGGGTATTCCGCCCATACACGAAAGGCCTATGTTACGGATATCCGCCAGTTCGCCCGTTTCCTTCGGTCGAAGGCGCCCGGCATGTCTTCGGGAAAAGAGGCCTGGGAGGACATCGACGCCGGGATGATCCGCTTCTTTCTGGCCGATCTATACCGCCGGACCATTCGTAAGTCGTCTATTTCCAGGAAGATAGCCGCCTTGCGATCGTTTTTTGATTATCTGGCAAAGGAAGGCGTGGTCAAGACAAACCCCGTTGAAATGATTCAGGCGCCCAAATGCGAAAAACCTTTGCCCAATTTTTTGTCGGTGGATGAGATGTTTTGCCTCCTGGGGGTGCATTTCGGGGAGGACGAAAAGGGAAAACGGGACCGGGCCGTTCTGGAGCTGCTCTATTCGACAGGCATTCGCCTGAGGGAGTTGACCGGTCTGAACCGGGAGGATGCCGATCTCCGGGAAGGGATCATGAGGATACGCGGAAAAGGAAAAAAGGAAAGGCTGGTCCCGATGGGAGAAAAGGCCAGCCTAGCCCTCAGGCAATATCTCGCGACGGAGACCTCCTGGCCGCAACCGGATGCTCTGGGTGCGCTCCCGCTTTTCTCCGCTCGTCAGGGAAAACGGATCTCCCCCCGGACAGTGGAGCGTATCGTGGATCGTTACGCCCTCTGGTGTGGAATCCGGAAAAAAATCAGTCCCCATGCCTTCCGTCATTCCTTTGCGACCCATCTCCTGGATATGGGGGCCGATTTGCGTGTTATCCAGGAACTTTTGGGCCATGAAAGCCTCTCGACGACACAGCGCTACACATCCGTTACGGTGGAGAGGCTGATGGAGGTTTACGACCGGGCCCATCCGCGTGCGAAAGGAGAAGGATTGTCTTGAAAATGCATGGTACCACTATTCTGGCCGTACGGCATCGCGGAAAGGTGACGATTGCCGGCGACGGCCAGGTCACATTCGACGTAACCATTATGAAGCACGGCGCCCGCAAGGTACGTCGCCTGTTCCATAACCGTGTCATCGTGGGCTTTGCCGGTACGACGGCCGACGCCTTCACCCTTTTCGAGCGGTTCGATCAAAAGCTGGAACAATTCAGCGGCAACCTCCTGCGGGCTGCGGTTGAATTGACGAAGGACTGGCGGACTGACAGGGTTCTTCGCCACCTGGAGGCCCTCATGATCGCCGTCAGCAAGGATGATTTTCTTCTGATTTCGGGAAATGGCGATGTCATCGAATCCGATGACGAGGTCATGGCCATCGGTTCCGGCGCACCCTATGCCTTGGCTGCAGCCAGGGCTATGGTCCGCTACTCCGACCTGGGCGCTACGGACATTGCGCGAGAGGCGGTCAAAATCGCCTCAGAGATCTGCATCTATACCAATGAAAATATCACGGTGGAAGAACTGGACCTGGAGGACGATTCCACCGCGACGTCCAATGGTCAGTGAGCGGCCAACGGCAGACCAGGGACCATTGAAAGGACCGATATGTCAGCGACAGATTTGACGCCTCGAAAAATCGTAGAAAAACTGGATCAATATATTATAGGCCAGGCAGACGCCAAACGGGCGGTTGCCATCGCCCTGAGAAACCGCTGGCGCCGTCAGAACGTTGCCGAGGATTTGGGAGAGGAGATATCTCCCAAGAACATCATCATGATCGGCCCCACCGGCGTAGGCAAAACCGAGATTGCCCGGCGTCTGGCAAAGTTGGACAATTCACCTTTTTTGAAGATCGAGGCATCAAAATTCACCGAGGTCGGTTATGTCGGCCGTGATGTGGAGTCCATGGTGCGGGATCTGGTCGAACTTGCCGTCAACATGGTGAAAGCGGAAGAGCAGGAAAATGTCAAGGCCAAGGCGGCCGAGCTGGCGGAGGAGCGCCTGCTGGATATCCTCCTGCCGCCCAAACCCGTGGAGAGGACGGTGGGCGATATCCTGTCCGAACACCGGGAGGAGGACAGCCCGACATCAGACAAGCTGCCCCAGGAAGATACCACCCGTGAAAAGCTCCGGCGGCTTCTTCAGGAGGGCAAGCTGGATGAGCGACTGGTGGATGTAGAGATTGCGGAGACCCGAACCGGTCCCATGATCGAGGTCTTTTCGACCGCCGGTGTGGAGGATATGGGTTTCAATATCAAAGAGCTTTTCGGCAACATCTTCCCCCAGAAGAAAAAGAAGACCCGTGTCAAGGTATCGGGCACATTGCGAGGCTCTCCGCTGCAATCCGTGCAGTGAAGCGCAGGACTGCAGCAAATCATGCCGCTCCGAACAACGCGTTTTTGTTGCGGAGCGGCATGAGGATGGCGTAGACGGAATTGTCCTCGACGGTGAGAACACAAATTTTGTCTGCCAATATTTTCATGGCGTTCCTCTCTACGGTCTTCAATCCCCCTCTTGATCAAAGCCGATCTCTCGGGCATAGGCGAACTGGTGCGTCCAGGGAATGCCAGGGTGGGCCGTCGAAAAACGTTCGGCGCCGACGGCAGCGACGGATGCCTTGTCCAGGGCGACCGGATGGAGGCCGGTGATGAAGCCGTAATCGTCAGCCAATATCGGATTGGGGCCGGGAAAGCAGTCGCACTCCTCCGTGATCTTCACAAGGGCATTGATCAAGACGGTCCTGGTTTCGATGGCCTTCCAAACAGCGCCTGCCGTTTCCACGAGCTTCTCCTGAAAGGTCAGTTCATCGGAATTCCACAAGATTTGAAGCGCGAGCTCGGGACATGTGCCGATGCATTGGGCGCAGCCGATGCATCGTTCGAGGTCAAACGCCGGATACCCCTCCTGGTCTGCCCGGGCAGCCCCGACCGGGCAGACCTCGACGCAGAGGCTGCACCGGACGCAATGCCTTCGTTTGAGCTGGGGCCGGACATCGGCGTGCATCCGCTGTTTTTGCGCCCGGGATGCAAAGCCCATGGAGAGATTCTTGATGGCCCCACCGAAGCCGGAGGCCATGTGTCCCTTGAAATGAGAAAAGACAACGAAACCCGCTGTCCGATGCACCAGGGATGTTACCTGAACCGTCCGGAAATGCCGAAATCCGGCGTCAATATCCACCACATCGCGTCCGTTCATGCCGTCTGCCACGATTACCGGACATCCCAGGTAGTCCGGCGCATAGCCGTTGGCGGCGGCTGTTCGAAGCGTTTCCGTTCCTTCCCGGCGCCCGCCGGAATACAGGACCGTCGTGTCGAAGATAAAGGGACGATACCCATGGTCTTTAAGCCATTCAACAATCTCGCGGGCATACAGCGGGGGCAGGAAAGAGCGGTTGCCCTTCTCGCCCCAGTGCAGCTTGATCCCGACCTCCGCGTTGTCCGGGAAGGGACGGCGCAAGGACTTCAGGGCCAGGCGAAGCAAGGCTGCCGGGTCTGTCTTGGGGTATTGATCCAGGCGAAAAATCTGCAAGTCGTTCATAAAGGCTCCTCTCCTCCTCAGGGCATGAGCTTGGCCCGGACCACGCCCGCCCCGTCGAGCTCGATCCGCGCCCCCGCGCCTGTATGGCCCATGCTGCAATTGACCACCAGGGTCTCTCCACAATAGGAGACGCCACGCTGTTCATGGATATGGCCGCAGATCAACGCCAGGGGCCTTTTTTCCAGGACCAGTTGCAAGACAGCCGGCGAACCTCCGGGAAATCCGCCATATCCCCTGTCGAGAACTCCCCGGGGCGGGCAATGGGAGACAAGAACGGTTCGGTGGTCAATCCGTTCAGCGTCCGCAGCCGGATCCGCGACATCCAATCCGTAAAAGGGAAGGCCTTGAATCTCGATACATCGACGACAAAGGGAGACAAGATGCCCACCATCGGAGGGGGCATCCGCCAGGGTGGCAGGGTCGATGTTGCCGGGGATGAAAAGGACCGGGCAGGT
>Ga0351856_1160_pt2 | contig 10969 bp, 10 predicted proteins | sample BONcelHFGM3001D8_FD_206798 | JGI IMG/M metagenome (GOLD analysis project Ga0351856, IMG submission 206798) | Enriched cells from coal bed in the Powder River Basin, Montana, United States - BONCAT cells FGM rep2 HSBNCT.FGM.300.1.D8 ... | reverse complement strand
TCGTCCGGTTTGCGCACTCAGAAGCCCTACCAGATCAAGGGGACCTGGTATTACCCGTTGCCGACCGCGGAAGGCTTTTCGGAAGAAGGGCTGGCCAGTTGGTACGGGGCCGATTTCCACGGAAAGCCCACGTCCTGCGGCGAGCCTTATAACATGTACGCCATGACGGCCGCGCACAAGACTCTTCCCCTGGGCACCCACGTTAAAGTCTCCAACCTGAAAAACGGGCGCTCAATCATCGTCCGGGTAAATGATCGCGGCCCGTTCGTATCGGGGCGGGTCATCGACCTCTCGTGCAAGGCGGCCCAGGAGCTGGGTACTTACCAGACGGGTCTCTCACAAGTGCGAGTGGAAGCGGTGCAGGTCGCTTCGGAAGAGCACGTCGGCCGGAACACCTACTGGAGAGTCGAGCCGGTGCCCGCCTTGCGTTACGGAAACTTCACGATTCAGATCGGATCGTTCCGCGAGCCGGACAACGCAGATCGACTGCGGGAGCGGATGTCCGGGCGCTATAAAGAGACTCAGATTTGCCTTTTCGCTTACCAGGGGGCACAGTTCTATCGAGTCCAGGTGGGCTCTTACCGGGATCTCCTGGCGGCGCAACAAGAGTTGGAGAACCTAAGACGAAGCGGATTCGGCGACGCTTTTGTGATATCCACGGAGGGAACCTGACGTGCTGAAGACCATTCCTTATCCGTCCCGGGACGGAGAAGCCAGACTGGCTGAAATCGCTACGCGCAAAATGGGCGCCGACCCCGCCCTCGAAAAGCGAGCCCAGGAAATCCTCGAGACGGTCAAGCGGGACGGCGACGAAGCCCTGCTTTCATACACCCGGCAATTCGACTCCGCCAACCTGACCGTGGAGCAGCTCACCGTGAGCCGGGATGAGATCCGGTGCGCTTACGAGGCTGTGGATTCTTCCTTCCTGCGGATCTTGAGAGAAGCCATCGGAAACATCGAATCCTTTCACCGGAACCAGCTCCGTCCGTCCTACTTCACGACCCGGCCCGACGGGACGTTTCTGGGGCAGATGGTGCGGCCCGTGGAGGCGGCAGGGCTCTACATCCCCGGCGGGAAAGGCGGCGAAACGCCGCTCATCTCCTCCGTTCTGATGAACGGGATTCCCGCGCGACTGGCGGGAGTGAAGGACCTCGCCCTGGTGACTCCGCCGAGGTTCGACGGCAGCGTGAACCCTCACTTGCTGGTGGCGGCCGGCGAGGTGGGAGTGAGCCGGATTCACAAGATCGGCAGCGCCTGGGCCATCGCCGCCCTGGCTTACGGTACCGCATCGGTGCGGCGGGTGGACGTGATCGTCGGCCCCGGGAATATTTACGTGGCTCTGGCCAAGAAGCTGGTTTCCGGCGAAGTGGGCATCGACCTGCTGGCGGGCCCCAGCGAAATCCTCATCATCGCGGACGAGCACGCGAACCCCCACCATGTGGCAGCGGACATGCTGAGCCAGGCTGAGCACGATTCCATGGCGAGCGCCGTCTTGATCACCACGAACCCCGTGCTGGCGGAAAAGACGGTGGACAGCGTCCGAGGGCAACTGAGCCAGCTTCCCCGGCGCGAGCTCGCCCGTGAGTCGTTACAGCGATTCGGAGCGGTCTTCCTGGTGAAGAGCCTGGATGAAGCCGTGCGCCTCGCCAACCGCATCGCCCCGGAGCACCTGGAGATCCAGACCGTCGATCCGTGGTCGCTTCTGGGGAAGATCGAGCACGCCGGAGCGGTCTTCCTCGGAGATTCCACTCCCGAGGCCGTCGGAGACTACTACGCCGGCCCCAACCACGTACTGCCCACCGCCGGCACCGCCCGCTTCGCCTCCGCCCTGGGAGTCGAAAATTTCCTCAAGCGGACGAGCGTCATTTCTTATTCCAGGGAAGCCCTGGAACGGGACGGAAATGCTATAATTCGCTTGGCGGAACTGGAAGGGCTGGAGGCTCACGCCGCCTCGGTGCGCGTGCGGCTGAAGAAAGGGTGAGCCGGTGCTCTATTGGACAATGGCTAGAAAACAGCCAAGATGTGGAGCTCTACCATGACGACGACTCAAAGACTTATTGAGGAAGCCCTTTCTCTTCCTGTCGAGGAAAGGGCTCTGATAGCCGATTCGCTTATGCGTAGCCTCAATTTGCCGAGCACATCCACGGATGCCGAGTGGACGGAAGTTGCAAAGAGACGGCTGGCGGAGCTTCGTTCCGGAAAGGTGAAGCCTATTCCCGGCGATAAGGTCGTCGCCGAAGTTCTTAAGCGGCTTGCCATGTGATGTACTTGCATCGAACCCCCAAGTACTGGCGAGGCCGACTTCGATGAGGAGCAAGTCCTTCGGGACGGCTTATTCCTCTGTGTTTTCGAGTACCCACGCGAGGTATTCCGGCAATCCCTGGGCGATGGGGAAAGCGATGATTTCGGGGACTTCGTAGCTGTGGAGCTGCCGGACGCGGTCCCGCACGGAAGGAAAGAGCGAGGAGCGCGACTTCATGATGAGCAGAACCTCTTCTTCGTCACACACTTCCCCTTTCCACGAATAGATGGACCGAATGCGGGGGACTATGTTGACACAGGCCACCAGTTTTTCCTCGACCAAAGTCCGACCGATCCTGGCAGCCTCCTCTTCTTTGCCCGCGGTAACGAAAAACACCGAAAAGTCACTCACGGCGCTCTTCCCTTCTTTGATTCGAAAGAGGTTTATCCATGGAGCATGACCACACTCTCCATGATCAGCACATCGACGTTCCATCAGTTCTCGTGGATTACATCATCCGCGCGGTTCCCGGCGACATCTGGGTCCGGACGTTTCAGGACAACCCTATCCTAAAAGCGTCCATCCTGGAAACCTTTTCGCATCGCGCGCGCAAGCCGGCCCGCTTGTTCCGCAATCCCCAGTTCCAGGCGCACATGCGGCGCACCCTCATGTCCCATCCCGAGACACTGGACGAAGTCTTGAAAGTGTGGGGGCACGAGAACCTGTTTCTGGTCGCCTTTCTGGAGATGTTGGATCGGGCTTTCGTCCTGGAAAACTTCAAAAACCTCAAGAACCTCATGGGGCCCGAGCCCTTTTTTGCGGGACTCCACCTCCTGGGGTACCTCCATGATTCCGAGCTCCGGGGGCAGATCCGCGAAGACTTTTGGGACCGCCGCGTGACCGGCGACGCCGTCGAGCCGCTGGCCCCCATGTTGAACCTGTGGATCGGCTTTTCACGCCAGTTCCCCCAGGCGAAGCTCTGGCTCGACAGCCTGCTTTCTTCGGTTCCACGGGAGGTCCCCAGCATCCCTCCGGATGAGGGCCGAAAGGAGACCGAGCCAGCCCCCCATGAGGAAGACCGGCGTCGGAAGGTCGATCTCAAGGTGGAGAGGCTCAACGAAGAGAAGACCCAGCTTCAGGAGCAGATCGCGCGCTTTCGGAAAGACAACGAAGAGCTTCGAAAGAAGGCGGCGGCATGGGAATTGTCTTTCGAGGAGCGGGTGGAGGAAGCACTGGCTCTCCATCGCATGGACAGGTTCAGGCGTTACCGGTCGGTTGACGACGACACTTTGAAAGAAGCCGGAAACAGGTTGGAGAGTCTGCTGAAGAGGGCAGATCGGGCATTCGAGCTTCAGCGGGAGGCGGACGCGCAGTATGGGCTGGTTTCAACCGTTCGCCAGAAGCTGCTGCGAGTGGAGCTGTATTTGGAGGAAATGGAAAAGATCTACGCCGATTCGCTCGTGGTGCACAGCGAAGTATCGCGGGTGAAGGAGGCCCTCCTCATGGAGAGGAAGCGGCTGCTGGAGCTCCCCGGCATCCACAAGGTCTTGAAGAGCGATCCCAGCTTGATCTCATTCGAGGATTTGAGACGGAAGATTCGCTTTCTGGAAGCCGAGCCGGAAAATCTCGCCAAGGTCGGCCAGATCCACCAATCCCTCCTGCGCCTCGGGGCGGCCGGGATCATCGATGATCCTCAGCCCCTCCTGGACGAAATCCACCAGAAGAAACGACAGATACTCGAAATCCTTTACGCGCGCTTTGCGCCCCCCATGCGCAGGGGCAGCGGCGATGAGAGCGCCACGAGCCTGGACGACCTCGTTGAAAGCGGCCAGTGCGCCTATTACGACGTGTACGTCGACGGCTACAACATCCTGCTGAAGGTCCAGGGGAATCGAAAGAAAGTCCCCTCCTCCCCTTCCCTCACGAGCACGAGGGACGATTTCATCAACGCCGTCAGCCGAAAAGCCCGGTTATTCCGGAAGGTCTATCTCGTGTTCGACGGGGTGGAATCCCACACGGACGTCGTGCGCAACTTGGAAATCATCTACACGGACAAAAAACGCGGGGAGACGGCCGATTCGGTGATCATCCAGGCTCTCAGCCGGCGCCGGGACAACCGCGCGCTCCTCGTGACGGCCGACCGGGAGATCATTCAAAAGACCGAAGACCACGTGTACGCAAGGGTGGATCCGTATCATTTCTACTTGTTTGTGCTCGAAATCAAGGAGGAGCTCGGCTAGTACGGCACGCAAATAAATAACCGACAATGACCCGCAACCGTTTCCCGTCCGGAGGCGTTGATCATCCTTTGGGCCACTTGAGACCTTCGATCCGGCTGGCGATGCGGCAATGTAGGGTGGGCACAGGCTTCATCGTGCCCACCATCTCCCGTGTCCCATTCGAGCCAGTTTGGTGGGCACGATGAAGCCTGTGCCCACCCTACACTCGCGGCCATAGCTGGTCGAAACGATGATCAATGCCCGATCGGATAACCGGAGAGGATATTTTCAGTTACCCAATAATTTCTGGCTATCGCTCGAAATGACAGTTTTCGGACAAGCTCCTGGCGGAGAAGGCCGGAAAGATCGCGTGATTTTTGCGATGTTCCCGACTATAATAAGGAGGTATAAAGAACTACCACTGGCAATATAGATCACCGCCGTAGTTCTACATTGTCACATTAGACGAAATTTGCAGTCTTCGAGCGAGAAAGACCGACTCGGTTTTCAAAACCGAGTCGGTCTCTGCGCTGAATGTGACGAAGTAGGAGTAGCGGAGGCGGCGAAAAACCGTATGAGAAGGGACAGTCGTTTCGGATGCCACCCACAAGAATCAGTGATTATAACCGTGACCAGTTGATCAGTTTCCAGGCAATCCTCGACATCATGGATAAGCTCTCCAGGGAAGAAATGGAGGAGCTCAAAATAATGGCTCGGCCCTACCTCGTCTTTCGCCAGCGCCTGGACGACTACCATTCGAGGTATTTCTCGGACTACTGCCGGAAGGCATGCTTCGATACCGGCTTGAGCGCTTGCTGCGGCTTCGAGAGCATCATCACGTTTTTTTCCGACCAAGTAATCACCGTATTGGGCTCCGAGCCGGAGGACATCGAAACGATGATCGAAACGCTCAGCAGGTCGAACAACACGCGGAATTGTGTCTACACCGGACCCAACGGCTGCCTGTGGAAGGTTCGTCCGGTCTCGTGCGCCATGTTCTTCTGCCATGAAGCGAAGGTCAGCGTTTTCGAAAGCCATCCGGAAGCCGAATCGCTGTGGGGAATGTTCTTGGATCAGGAAAGGGACTTCACCTGGCCCACCAAGGTCGTGGTGTTCGACGAAATAGAGAAGTTCTTTCTCCGATACGGAGTGAGCTCTCCGCATCTCTATTTCCACAGGAGCCCCGGGCTGCTGAAGCTGAAATCCGAATCCGGCCTCGCGACCGAGGAGACCGTCCGAAGAAAGCCCTGAAACGTCATTCCGGTCGAATATCTCATGTCCAAACAGATTACGCTGTCGGTTATCGTGCCCGTTTATCAGGAAGCGGAGATCATCGAGGATTCCCTGATCGAGCTCCGTTCCGTCCTTTCGCATTCGGGATACGATTTCGAGATCATCGTGGCGGACGACGGCTCATCGGACAGCACCCGCGCCATCGTCACCCGGCTGGCGGCCGAGATGGACCGCATAAGGCTGGTGCACCATCCCGTCAACATGGGACGCGGCTTCATCCTCATGAAGGCGATCCGCCAGTCCCGCGGGGATATCGTTGCTTACATCGACGCCGACCTCCAGATAGATCCCCGAGTGTTGGCCCGCCTGGCAGACCGCATCCGCGCCGGATCGGACATGGCCATCGGCTCCAAGTACCACATGGATTCCCAATTATCCTATTCCCCGTGGAGAAGGCTCCAGAGCGGCGTCTATTGCTCGTTCGTTCGATTCCTGCTCGGCCTGAAAACATGGGATTGCCAGTGCGGCGCAAAAGCGTTCAGTCGGGAAGCCATAGCGGATCTGCTTCCCCACGCGACGTGCCGCAGATGGTCGTGGGACACGGAAATGATTCTCAAGGGCTCCCTGCTGGGCCTCGACATCACGGAGGTACCCGTCACCGTGAGGCCCAACTCGGGAAGAAAGAGCAAAGTGAGAATCGGCTCAGCCCTCAGCATGGGCGTCCATTTGATACGGTTGTGGCTGTGGCGCAGGTATAGCGGGGAGGGTTTCGTCAAGAAGCTGGAGCAGACCGTGAACCGGCCTGATTGATCCCGGCCTCAGCCACGCGACGGAGGAACGGCAACGCGATTGACTTAGGCGCCAGGCAACAAATAATTATCCCTCCGGACATTCCGATCGTCATTCCCGCAGGCTTCTGGCGGGAATCCAGGCCCGCTCACCGACCGGATGACCGTGTGGCTGGATTCCCGCCAGAAGCCTGTGGGAATGACGGCATGCCGCAATGCGGTAGTGCTTGGACGATTATTTGCTGCCTGGCGCCTTAAGCCGCGCGGTGCGGGCGGGTAAGCGAACGATTTACTTGCGGTCCTTCTTGAATTTCATCTGGAGCGCTGTCTTGAGGCCTCGCTGCAGATTCTGATCGGTCGGTGCCAGCTTGATGGCTTTTTCGTAGTACACAATGGCATCGGAGTATTGCCCGATCTCCTGGTAAAGCTCGGCCAGCGCGAGCACGAACTCCAGATGCTCCGACTGGATGGAAAGGCCCTGCTTGAGGCAGCCGATGGCGTCGTACGGCCGCTTCTGCTCCCGGTAAAAACGGGAATAGAGCTGATAGAATCGAAGGTCTTTGGGAAAGCGGGGGATGGCGTCCTTGATCCAGATCTGAGCCTGGTCGAAGGCCCGCTCGGTCAATAGCCCGTCGATGATCTGGGCCTGCACTTCGGCGTCATCCGCATATGACTCTCTCAGCTTGTTGAGCATCTCCGTGGCCGTCTCGTGCTCGCCTCGCCTGAGGTGGCAGCAACCGAGCTTCAGGCGGAACCGCGCGCTATCCGGCTCCATCAACATCCCCTGCTGAAGGATCTTCTGGGCCATGGCGAGGACCTTATCACTGTCGAGCCCTTCGAAGAAGCTGAGATCCACTCCGTTTTTGTCCCCGGACGGATTGCCCGCGAGAAACCGCTTCTCGTACTCCAACAGGACACTCCCCGTTTTGAACAGAATGTCCGCATCCTTGAGCCTCTGCGTGAGCTTGGTCATGTGCTTCAAAACCGGACTGACCAAGCCCTGAGCCAGGAAGAAATCCGCCACCTGCAGGTGAACCGGAACGCTCTCATGGGCGAGCAACAACAGTTGCTCATAAATTTTACCAGCCTGAAAACTCATGTTGAGGTCCATGAACGTCTTGGCGATGGACTCGACACAAACCGCAACCTCTTCCAGCGCCAGGCTGTACGGCAGGAAGTTGCCGTGGACCTCGCGGATGACGTTGATGATCTCATCCACCTCATCCCGCTTCTGCAATTGGACGAGGAGGGCCTTGACACTTTCAGTGTGGAAGGGGTTCAAGGAGAGAGCGGTACGGTAACTCTTTATGGCCTTCTCGAGCTGCTGCCGCTCGTTGTAGTAGTTGCCGTAATGAAAAAAGACCTGTGAAAGCTGACGATGGGCCTCCGTCTTGTCGCCGCAGGATTTCGCCATCTCCAGGGCGGTCTTGATGTAACTTTCGGCCTCCTGCCGTTGCTTGAGGCCGCAGCTTGCCTGAAAGAGCCCGAGATAAACGTCCTGGGACCCGGGAGCCTGAATGAGAAGCGCTCGAAAGGTCTTTCGGGCTTCGTCGTAGCGTCCTTCGGCAAGGAGCTCCTTGCCCAGCCTCAGGCCGTCCTTGATCGGGTTTTCCTGGAAGTGCTCCCGAAGGAGCTTCTGAACCACGATCTCGACGGTCTTGCGGCTCAAAGGCGTCACCATGACCTCGTTCACGCCTTTGGCCAGGATGCGCAAAACGTTCTTCACCCCTGAATCCGATGTGATGGCAACCACCGGAAGGTCCGCGGTGGCATCGAGCCCCTTGAGCTCTTCCAGGAGGCGCGTCGTCTCCCGGGCTTCACCCACGTGGGTCACGATGATGAGATCGAACCTGTCGGACACGATGAATTTGAAGGCTTCGGACAATCGCTCGGCCAGGGTGATGTCCCGCAGCCCGCACCACCGCAGCACGGACATGAATTCCTTCAAACGAGTCTGATCTCCATGAAACAACAAAATCTTGAGGGTTCCCAAATCGAGCGTTTGTTCGCCTTGAGGTTCTTCGACCATATTGCCCCTGCTGATCATGGATCTCGGATGGTGACCGGGTGCCGGGAGACCGGCGATGGGAGCGTCTCTTGTGCTCACGCGGCTATCCTAGTTAGGTTGGAGAAGCTCGTCAACCAGATTATCCGCATACTTCTTCCTGACGACCATCTCGATGCGGCGGTTCTTTTCCTTCTCGGACGAATCCAGGGCGAAGCGCGGCCGATAATACGCATATCCCGCCGCCGCCAACCGCTTGGGATCCAGTCCGCACTCGGCCACCAGAAAATGCACGACGTTGGTGGCCCTCATGACCGACAGCTCCCAGTTGGATGAAAACCTCCCCGAATGAATGGGCAAGTCGTCGGTATGCCCCTCCACGGCTATGTCGTTTTCGATCACGCGGAGAATGGCGCCGATCTTCCTCAAAAAGACCAGGACATCGGCATGGATTTCGGCGCGCCCCAGGTCGAACATGGTCATGTCCTGGGCGATGAGGACCAGCCCGTCGTTTTCATCCAGAAGAGTGAAGCGGTCCTGAAGCCGGTTTTCCACGATGAACTTCTGCAACTGTTCGCGAACTGCCGCCAGGGTGTCCTTTTCCGTTTGGACTTGAGTCTTGAAGAGATCCAGGGGATTCGGAGGGATCGTTTTGGAAGTGGAGGAGGAGGAGGAGGGTGCGTCCACCCGAGGAAACGTCAGTGTCCCGCCCAGGGCGTTGTTCACGGATTGCATGGCAATCTCGAACTTCTTCTTGTCAACGTTCGATATGGCGAACATGAGGACAAAGAAGGCCATGAGGATGGTGATCATGTCACCGTACGAGGCCAGCCAGCCGCCTCCCTCTTCGCCCCCGTCGGCCGTCTCCGTGATCGCCATGTCCGGATCGGAGTAGAGCTGGAAGTCGGCGGGAGGAGTCTCCTTTTTGGACGATTTCGGCTCGTCCTCGGAGGGGGTGGGCTTGGCTTCGGTCTTGGCCTGAAGCACCCGCTGCAAAATGGGCACCGGCTTTCCGCACTTCATGCACTTGATCTTATGGACTTGGGGAGCCAGTCTGGAAAGATCGAGAGAATAGCTCGAACCGCATTCGTAGCAGGTTACTTTGGTTTTGATCGGTTTCATTTTATGCCGATTTGCCCTCCTGGACCCTGTTGAGAAGCATCTTCTCGACGATGGCATGCCGTTGTTTGGGCGGCAGATAGGCGTTCAACATCTCTTCCAGCTCCCGGCTCGTCTGCCCTTCCCGGATCATCAGGATGGCTTCCCGAGTCATCCTGATCAACGTTAGCTCTTGGGCGGAATAGGCCTTGAGCTTCTCCGAGGCGGGCTGGCAGAAGAGGAACGCCAAAAGAGCGCCGTATAGGGTGGTCATGAGAGCGACGGCCATGCCGGGGCCGAGGGATTCGGCGCTCACGTCGCTTCCCATGCCGCGGAGCATGTTGATCAGGCCGATGATGGTCCCCACGAGTCCGAACGATGGCGCGATCTTGGACATGAAGCCGAACAACTGGATCCCTTCCTGGTGTCTGCTTTTGACGCCTTCCATCTCGATGGCGAATCGCCGGGCGATGCGAGGGGCCGGCGCCCCCTGCACGAGCAGATCGAGCCCCACTTTCAGGTACCGGTCTCTCTCCCCCTTGGCGTCCTTCTCCAGGCTGTAAACCGAGCCCTGGGAAGCTTTGTGCCCCAGCGCAACCAACCGGGACACCGTCTGCTCCAGGACCGGCCGGCGTTCTTCCTTGAAGAGTCTAATGACGAGGGCGGAAAATTTGAGGATGTGATCAAGGGGAAAGCTGATGAGCGCGGAGGCCATCGTACCGCCCCCCACGATCAGGACCGCTTCCAGGTTGAAGAAGCTCCTGAAGTCCCCCCCCATGAACATGGCTGCGCTCAGCAGCACAATCCCGCTCACTACACCGATGATCGTGGACATGGCGTCATCCTTTTGCTGTGAAACCCAAGAAACGACTGTTTTTTCTCAACAAAACGGCACACCAACGGCATGGTATCGAATGGAAAAGGAGCAACTTGCATGCCACGGAGGCCCGCTAATCCTTGCGTGAAAAACCTTTGGCGCGACAAAGCTACTATCGACATAAAGACGCTTTTTCTTCAACCCAAAGTGAAGCGCACGGTCAGGTTCTTGACTTCCGGGCCGGCCGTCGCACCCGGATCACGGGTTGAAGACTCCACCAGCGGCAAGCCCTCCCCCTTCCAAACCTTTTACCTTTCCGAGGAGACTCGTCCCGAGCGGGAAGACCGGTCACAATCCTAGCACAGCTCGGCGAAAGTCTTCATTCAGTTTGGCTATCAAAAAGCGCCGTAGCATAGGGCCTTGTGCCCGTTCTGGTGCTGACCCAGCGGAAGTGCCATTACCACAACGGGCACAAGGCCCTATGCTACGGCGAGGCGGCCGCTAACGAGGTGAGGACTTTCGCCACGTTGTACTAGGAGGCTGTCCGAGAACTAGAATTCTGAAAAA
>Ga0351856_1186_pt1 | contig 11004 bp, 13 predicted proteins | sample BONcelHFGM3001D8_FD_206798 | JGI IMG/M metagenome (GOLD analysis project Ga0351856, IMG submission 206798) | Enriched cells from coal bed in the Powder River Basin, Montana, United States - BONCAT cells FGM rep2 HSBNCT.FGM.300.1.D8 ... | reverse complement strand
GACATCATACCCGTTGATGGTCAGAAACTCGCTGAGAATCTCCAAAATCGTGGGGTGGTCATCAACTACTAATATTCGATGCGAGTCTGAATTGATTTCCATTCCCCTCCGCGGTCCACAAATTAAGGCATGTGGGAGATAAACCGATAAGGCCGCTGAATGCCGAGCCATCACCGCATTCCATGGGCAAATACCATACCCAACACTGTCTTTTCTGATTGTATTTATTTAGTAAGGAAATACACACTATTTGCCGATAAAAACACAAAGCAGGCCCATGTCTGTTACAAAATGTTACACTGGTTGCGATTTTTTACTCCGGCAGGTGCCACATTTTGATCAGATGAGGAACCGATGCGAGAGGAAAATCGACGGCCAGGAGTGCGTTAAGAGTAATGTGACCGAAATGAAACCCCAGATTGGATGGCTTCGCAAGGACACACAGGTGTTTCTTTCTCGCTCGTGGGAATGGGTCCGCATGGCACAAGAATTGGAAAAGCTTCTGATACGATGAATGTGCGTAACCATAAATAAATAGTCCGGCGGGAGCTCAGACCGTGAATCACGGATACAGGAAACGGAATATGACCCTCACCAAGGCCCATATCGTTGAGAAGCTTTTTGCCCAAAACATCTTCACGAAGGGGGAATCGGCTCACATCATCGAGACCCTTTTCGAGATCATGAAGCAGACTTTGGAAGAGGGTGACGATGTCCTCATCAGCGGGTTCGGGAAATTCAGCGTCAACGAAAAGAATCAACGGCGGGGAAGAAACCCGCAGACGGGCGAGCCCATCACGCTTCCTCCCCGGCGAGTCGTTACGTTTAAGTGCTCATCTATCCTGAGGGAGAAGATGAATCAGGAAGCTGCGAACCCGCCCAAGCCTTCGAGACCGAGGACATAATGGGTCCCAAATGGCATGGGTTTGCATGATCAACGGCAACTTGAATTTCTACCAATGGGCTTGAAGGCGCCGAGCGGAAATCTCCCGAAGAACTCTCTCGAGACGTTTCGTGACCATGCTTTGCGGTGGGAAGATTCACTTGGGGTTGAAGAGTTTGGTGCGGGTACTCCTAACTCACCACGAGAATCAGGTGCAACAACCACCTCCACAAGATCAGGTAAGTGGCCAGTAGAAGATGGGTGGTGAAGTTTGGTAAGCGTCTATAGGCTCCCACAGGTCAAGCAGTTGAGTCCGGTAGCTACGAGCGCTACTGCGCCCGAAAGACGCAAACGGTAAACATTCAGACACGAGCACACAGGACTCCCACCTCGCAAAACATCTGCAGGAGGGCGATGGCGACGGCATGCTTTTTCTGTGTGGCGCTTCCCCACAACGGCCAACGGTGCATGACTTTCAGAATTCGCTCCAGGTCATCATTGAAGAGAGCGGCCCTCTCGAACTCCCCATAGGATCTCCCACTTACCGGCTGGTGAGATGGATACCAGAAGAAGACCCATCCCTCGACACATTGATCATAGCCATTCCATACATCGTAAGGGTTGACACCGATAGGCACCGTTTCCCATACGACGGGAGGCAGGGGGACGCTCTCATCCAAGAAATCTTCAAGCAGGGGGTTTGGCTTTCTTCCCGCAGCCATTCGAAAACCTCTTCTCAAGTGGAGATAAGGTACTTCACAATGGGACCAATCGACTATTGGCTTACTCTATTATAACTTGGCCAAATCTCTCACGTCGATGAAAACATCAGTGACGTGCTTCGAGAGCTTGTGTTGCTTAACTCCGAGGAACACCTCCATGAGGTGGATCGCCCCCTCCCACTCTTCCTTCGTTGCGGGCCCACCCATGTCATCGTCGCCTACAAAATAGATAAAGGCCAGGTATGCCGGGATACCATTCAATTCCCACAGCAGATAGAGGTGGGCCAATCTGTTGGTGACCTGGTAGAAGGAGGTTGACCAATCCACGCGGGAACCAGAACCGAGAAACTCCTTTGTAGCCTCAAGGCTCTTCCTGATCATGCTGAGCGCCGTCTCTGTTGCTTGCGTCGCGGGTGAGATCATCTCTGGAATATGCGACTTCGCCTCGACCAGGATGACCTTACCGGAGCTCGTCCTTGCGAGGCCATCCCATTGGCTTGGTGACCTCCCCTGGGCCAGAATTCCTTCAGTGGCGCTAGGTCAAGGGCGATTCCGAGTCTATCAAGGAATGCCTGGTCCCTGTATTCGGCGAAGTCGTCGTCCTTGAGAGGGGAGAGCCAACGGATCGTGTCGCCGTCGGGCAACTTAAGGGATGTGGCAAGATGTCTGTGGAGCAGTTCCTGGTGCTCATTGACAAAGACCTGGAGCCACTTCTTGCTGCCTCGCGATGCAGGGCCTTGTTTAAATCCTGGCATGGTGTTCCGACCTTCTGAAATGTGACAACGGGTCTCTCCTCCCTCAGTCTCCGTATTTTGCGCAGAATTGTTCCTGAGTGTAGTCGTGAAAGTTGATGCCTTCTTTTTGTGTGGCCGAGATAAGAGCCGGATCACTCGTGACCAGAAAATAGACTGATCCTCCATTTGCCGTTGAAAGCGGGAGGAACCTGAGTGCTGCTAGCAGGGAGGCACCGGGCTCATCAAGAGAGTGTTTCCGCATCAGGTCTCTGGTCTCATCCGGAGAAGCCTCAACGATCTCGACCTTCTCAAGGTATGTCGAGAAGAAAATCGTCGCTCTGCTCCTGTCAAGCCGATCTTCGAGGAAAGCATCGAGAGCCGAATCGTAGCACTGCTTTGTGCTCAGCACGCGCACTTCCTGGTCAAAGAAGCGCCTCAAGGGGATGCAGGTTGGATCCTCGGTGACCACCTTGACCAGAGCATCAACGGCGAAATAATAGAGCTCGATCATTCGCATTGCCCTCCTCTGAAGAATTTCAGTAGTTGCCAACGGGCCCTTATTGGGCAACTTATGCAGACCAGAAGAAAAAGCAAGAGTAGCCCAGTGGCTCTGGAGGGGGGTATGCAGAATGCAAGATGAGGCGCTAGGGGGAAAATAAGCAAGTGGGAGCGCGATCCTTTCCTCCATGCCCCATGCAGCCAAACAAACCGAGGGGTGGGAAAAGACCCTAAGGAGCCATGCCATTATGTGTTTACAGGATAACTCAACCTCCGGTAGAGATTCTTTCAGAATTGGCATGGAAGATAAGGAGTGCGACGGAGAGCCGCCCTTTTCGATCAAGGACGGCTCTCCAGGTGGGCAAACGCAAGGGACTACCTACCTGCCCTTGCCTTTTTCTGAGCCTGCGATCCGCCCTGTTGGCTTGCTCTCTTTTGGAGCGTCTTGCGAGCCTGGGTTCCGGTCCCGCTGCCCTGGTTTCCGCAGCTTCCATCGCGAAGGCGCAGTTGCTGGCGGTCACGGGTCTGAGTCTGATCGGCTGCAAGGCTGATGTGGCCGGTGAGTAGGGTAGCGGCGGTGCCAAGGACGAGAGCAATCTTTACCAGTTTCTTCATGAGATGTTTCTCCTTCTAATGTGGGTCGTTCCTTCCTAACGAGCATCCAAATGCTCGCACTTACCCTCATCTACAACTGGAGCTCGAAACGGTCACAAGTGAAATTTCCAGGTGTCGCAAAAAGTGGCTGGTACGGATCAAATCTACCGCTCAAAGCTATGGAATGGATTGGCACGATTATGACGCGCCCCTTTGGGAAGGATGGCGTGAGGGATATCTTGTTGTGTGAGTTTGATGCCTTGAACCTACGGAGATATTTCGGGAGGTATGTAGGGTGGGCACAGGCTTCATCGTGCCCACCATTCCCCGGGCCCCATACGAGCCAGCCTGGTGGGCACGATGAAGCCTGTGCCCACCCTACACTCACGACCATGGATGGCCGAAACGATGATCAAGGACTGTTGACTTAAGGTGGCTGGGTGGGTTGTGGGGCAGGCTTTCCAGCCTGCCAATTCGCGGAAGGCAGGCTGGAAAGCCTGCCCCACATACCCTTCAGTCAACAGCATTGCTCCCACGGGATGGCCGAAAGGACGATCATGACCGAGAAAGGATTTTAATAATAATCCAAATGACTTGTGCAAAACAGCGCCGTCATTCCCGAAAACAACGCCAAAAGCATGCTGGAATGACGGTTTGAAGATTTGTTGGTGAATCAACCCGTTGGCTCCATTGGGAAGATCCTTAGAGTTGACGCCAATGGGTTTCCCCCGGAACGACGAGGAGCGGACTTTTATCATTCCTTGTGGCCGCAACCCAAACCATGACCGTTCGCCGGAATGACGAAAGGCGGCATTGAGCCTGTTCCAGGCCCGCCCGCCCGCCTGTCCGCCGCTTCTCGGTCAGGCGCCCCGCCGCAGGGTAATTTCGTTGATGCGAGCCTTGGTGATTTTCTCTTCGTGCTGGCTCTTCTTGGTTTTGGCTTCCTGGACCTTGGCCATGATCTGGTCAATATCGCAGGGCTTCATGAGGTAATCGAAGGCCCCCAGCTTCATCCCTTCGATGCCTGTCTCGACGGTGGCGTGGCCCGTCAGCATGATCACTTCCACCAGGGGATGAGTCTGCTTGATTTCCCTGAGCGTTTCGATGCCGTCCATGCCGGGCATTTTGACATCCAGGATCACCACGTCCACGCTGCCGGTCGTCGCGAGCTTCTCCAGAGCTTCCTGACCGCTGTACGCGGCCAGTATGTCGAGATTTCTTTTGCCGAGGCGTTTGGTCATGGTGTCCACAAACGGGACTTCATCATCGACTAACATCACAACGGTTCGCAACATGAGGAATCCTCCCTCTTAATGGTATTAAAGTTATGAAGTAAGTTCCGTCAGAACTATTGTTTACAGTGGTTTCCAAGATATCGGGAGCTCTGCGAACGACCTCCCCATGAGCACTCCCTGCCTGATTCCCGCCCCCCCCCACCCGATGGAGATGTCCCCGTGGTGGAAGGGAGGCCGGGAATCAGGGCGGGGTCTCACTTGACCACCGTCACCTCGGTGCCCGTTTGTCGCTTCAGCTCCTCGATGTGGTCTTCCACGCTGCCTTTGAACAAGGTTTTCTCGAAGAAGCTCTTCTTTTCATGGCCCAAAACCAGGAGGTCGGCCTTCTCTTCCTGGACGACGGCCCTGAGCACTTCCAAGACAGCTCCGCGCCGGACGATCTTCTTGGGGGTCACTCCCTGGGCCTGGGCGAGCTCCGCGGCGTAGTCCAGTATGTGATCGCCGAGATGGACGAGACCGTCTTCCGCCAGGCTCGTGGACAGACCTCCCACGCTGCTCTTGATGAAGCCGATGTCCACCGCGTAGACGTAAGTAAGCGCGGCGTTGTGCTGCTTTGCCAGCGCAGCCGCTTCCAGGGCCGCTTTCTGGGAATGGGCCGATCCCGTTACTCCACAGACGATGCTTTTATATGTCATATTCGCTCCTAAGGAAGCTGTTAGCAGTTAGGTTTTAGGTGTTAGGTATTAGCGGTTAGCTTCTGAACGAAGCTGTTCAGCATCCGCTTTACCTCGTTTATCCCATTGTCAAGCTCCCGATGAATCCGTTCATCAAGATATCCGAGATCACGAGCAAGAAGAAGATGGTATTCCGCCTCGCAAGCCGATCCCGCGGCTATGCTCAGGAATCTGGCGAGCTCGCGCTGACTTTCCCTTCCACAGCCTTCCGCAATGTTTGCCGGCACAGACGCCGCGGATCGGCGAAGCTGAGCGATAAGACCAAACCGTTCCTCGGACGGAAAAGACCCAGAAATACGATAGACCTCCAGCACCCACAAATGGGCTTTCTCCCAAACTTTCAGCTCCCTAAAATCTCTCATATGTTCTTGACCAGGTACATCCATTGTGAATTGCTGATCGCTGGCGGCTAATAGCTAACGCCTAACAGCTAACAGCTACCGCTAATACGCAATAAGCAGATAAACCATGGCCATGCTGACGGTCATCATCATGGGCCACCAGCACACCTTCATGTATTCCAAGAAGGAGATCTTGTAACCCGCTTTTTCCGCCATTCCCACGGTGACCACGTTGGCGCTGGCCCCGATCATGGTGCCGTTGCCGCCCAGACATGCCCCGAGAGCCAGGGCCCACCAGAGGACGTTGTCCCGGGGCAGGCCGAAGCTCTCGCTCAGGAACAGCACGATGGGCAGCATGGTTGCGGTGAAGGGGATGTTGTCGATGAAGGCGGAGGCGATGGCCGAGACCCAGAGGATCATGATGACGGCGAGGGTCAGGTTGCCCTGGGAGGCGCTGAGCACCACGTTGGCGATCTGCTGGATCAGCCCCGTTTCTTCCGCGCCGGCGATGACCACGAACAGGCCGACGAAGAACATCAGGGAGGGCCATTCCACCTCATGCTCCAGCATCTGGACGATGTCCACCTTGGAGACGGCCAAAAGGATGAGGGAGCCGATCAGGGCCGCCACCGACACCTGCATGTGCATGAAGCCGTGCAGGGCGAAGAGCAAGATGGTGAAGCCCAGGAGAATGAGGCTCTGGACCATCAGTTTCCTGTCAGTGATCTTGTACTGCTCCCGGAGGTGGGCGATGGTCTTCTCCACGTCTTTGACCTCCGCCTTGAGATAGTCTTTCTTGTACCACCACAGGTAGTAGCAGCACGAGACGATGAGGCAGAGGAAGCAGATGAAGCTAAGGTTGGTGACAAACTGGCCGAAGGTGAGGCCCGTGTAGGAGCCGATGAGAATATTGGGCGGGTCGCCGATCAGAGTGGCCGTGCCGCCCACGTTGGATGCAAAAACCTGGGGCATCAGGAAGGTCAGGGGATGGACCTTCAGCGTGAGGGCGATCTCGATGGTCACCGGAATCACCAGGAGCATGGTGGTGACGTTGTCCAGGAAGGCCGAGATCACAGCGGTGAGGACCTGGAGAACCAAGGACAGCACAAAGACGTTGCCTTTGGCCCAGGCGTAAGACTTGTACGCCAGGAACTGGAACATGCCGGTTCGTTTCATCACCCCCACGAAGATCATCATGCCCATGAGCAGGAAGATGACGTTGAGGTCGATGGCCCCCATGGCATCCTCGAAGGAGAGAATGTAAAAGGAATGATCAAAGCTGCCCAGGGTGTAAGTGATGAACAGGATGAGGGCCGCGGCGAGCAAGGCTGCCAGGGTGCGGTGCATCCATTCGAAGCTGATGATGACATAGACCCCCAGGAGAATGAAGGTGGCGAGCCAGAAGGCCGGGGTGATCGCCCGCGCCAGGGTGAAGTTGCGGGCGGTTTCGAAAAGGCGGTTCCCTTGCTCATCCGTTCCCGCTTCCACCACCGTTACCCGGGTGGGCGCGAGAGGCTCCCAGGAAGGCTTCTGTGCCTGGACCTCCACTTTGGCGTCCGGGAGCGTCCCCAGGGGCAACTGGAACATTACAGAGAAAGCGCCCTTGCTGCCGGAGGAAATTTCCTCCTCCTTGCCCACGGGCTTCACGACCTGGCCGTTCACCAGGACTTCTATCTCCACCTCCTTCACCGGCTTCATTTGGGCGTTCAGGAAAGCCCCGGACACGGTGAGCCGGTCCGCGGGGGCCGCCAGGGCCGGGGCGGAGAGGCAGAAGACCGCGGCAAGGAAAATCGCCAGAGGGAGTAGCGAAAATCGTTTAAATAGACGCATATGACCGATCCCCTTCAATTTAGGCTGAATCTCTTCTTGGTGTCGGGGGGAGGCCGGTTGGCTCCGGTGCCTTCCCCGCCTTAACGGTGTCTGAAAACTGGCTGCAGACCGCCCCCTGGTACTTCAACGGAACTTCCCTGAAGATGTGGCTTGTGTGGGGCAGGCTTTCCAGCCTGCCATTTTGTGGAGCGGCCCGGGAAAGGCGGGCTGGAAAGCCTGCCCCACACCGGGCTCTCGCCGAAGCCTCGTTGAAGAGCCAGGGCGCCCGGCTTACTTGACCAGCACCGGCATGCCCATGAGCGGCCAGATGAAGTAGCAGCAGGCCGCCAGGAGAACCATGAGGACGACGCTGGGGATGCAGCCGTAGAGGAAGAACTCCCCGGCGGTGAACTGCTTGCTCTCGTAGGCGATGGCGTTGGGCGCGGCGCCTATGAGCAGATTGAAGGGCATGCCCGCGGCGGCCAGGGACGCGAAGAAGATGACCTGAGGCGCCACCCCCAGATAATTGGCGATGACCAGGGAGACGGGGAGCGTGATGGCGATGGCCGCTACGTTCATGATGAAGTTGGTCATGCACAGGACCAGGAACGCGATGGCGAGCACGAAGAGCAGCCAGGGGGCATGCTGGAACCAGCTCACCCAGCTCACGGCCATCCACTCGGCGGCCTTGGTGTCGTAGAGACAGTAGCCAATGGACATGGCCCCGCCGAAGAGCAGAATGATGTTCCAGGGAATGCCTTCCATTTCTTCCACCCCGAGGGTCCTGACAAGGAAGAAAGCCACGGTGGGCACCAACATAATGGCCGCACGGTCCATGTTCTTAAAGAAGGGGATGGGGGAGAAGGACTTCATCATGAAGAGCCCCAGCACCACCGCCACCATGATCAGGACGAATTTTTCCTTGGAGCTCATGGGGCCCAGATCCCTGGCCAGAGCGTTGACCCTTTCACGCAGCCCCTCGATTTGGGGCCTCTCCGGTTTGAAGACAAAGATCACAATGAGCCAGATGAAGAAAACCATGAGCAGGCCCACGGGGAGGTTATACCAGGTGAATTCGAAGAAGCCGATTTCCTGGCCCCCGGTGAACTTCTTGAACATGCCGGCGCCGGCCACGCCCCGGGCCGATCCCAGGAAAGTGATGATCGAGCCCGCGCCCGCCGTCCAGGCCATGCCAATGAACAACCCCTTTCCGAAATTGGTGGGCTGGTCCGATTCGCTGTAGAGGGAGTGAATGGCCATGAGGAGCGGGAACATGGCCGCGGCCACGGCGGTGTGGGCCATGAGAAGCGTCATGCCCGCGACGATGATGAAAGTACCCAGCAGAATGAGATTGGTATTCTCACCCACGATACCCAGCATTTTATAGGCCATGCGCTTGGTGAGGCCGGAGTGAGCGAAGGAGAGTCCCATGACGACGGAGCCGAAAATGAACCAGACGGACGGGTCGAAGAAGTCCTTCAGGGCCGCGTCAGACGGCCGGATGCCGAAAATGACCTGGAAAAGGCCGATGGCGATGGCGGTGGCACCGATGGGCATGACCTCGAAAATCCACCATACCGCCGCCATCAGAAAAAGCCCTATGGCCATTCTGCCTTGGGGCGGAAGGGGAAAGTGCTTGCCGGCGGGGTCCACCGCGTCCGCGAATTCGTTCATGAAGTAAAAAGTGAAGAATAAGGCAAGTCCCAGGAGGATAAAAAATATCCGTTTCCAATCAAAAGGCTTCTTCTTGGAGGCTACGGCCATTTCTTGGGACATATCGCGCCGGCCCGCGCCCGCAGGCATGTTTTTAGCTTGTTCTGCCATGGCAGCTAACTCCTTTCATATCTTTCATGCTCAGGTGATGCGCATGCCGGGTGGGAGACCGCATGGAGGCGACCGCCACGCCGAGCACGCTCATCGACACAATGCTCAAAGTGATCCCAGTTTGATGAATGCTTTTTTCCACAACTAAGATGGATCAAACCTCGCAGGCCTTGATGGCGTCGCATATCTTGTTGAAAACGTCGTTCAGGCGAAGGACCCCGACGATGTCCTCTCCCCGCGTGACGATCAACGACTGATGGCGGCCCATCACCAACAGATGAATCGCCGCGTCGAGGGAGTCGTTCTCTCTCACGAGCTCACTCTCGGTGGGTGTGTGCATCATTTCCTTCACTTTCATCTGTGCCGCATTCCGGCAGAGACCCTCGAGAGGCTTTCGCCACAGATCGTAGGAGTCGATCATCGATTTCAGGAAATTCGGGCTGAAACCGTAGCGTGAAGTCTCCCTCAGGTTCCCCATCGTTTTGTAGCTGGGCTCGAGGGACCAGAGCACCGTCCATTGGTCCAGCTTGCCGACCACGCGGCCCGTCTTGTCGAGCACCAGGACGGCCCGGTATTTCTCCCGGTTCGCCTCCACGCTCTGCTGAGCCTTCTCCAGCGCCGAAACCGCCTCGCCCAGCGTGGCCTCTTCCGAAACCGTCGCATATTCGGCGAGAGGGACCATCAACTCCTTCACTTGAATCGTTTGCATGAAAACCCCCTTATGAACCAACTCGGAGTGCATCCGGCTCACTCCCGATTTCCGTCAAAATACAGGCCCTTCCCGTGTGATCCGGCCTCGACTTCGCCACGCGTCCCGGCAGTCGGCCCAAGGCCGGACTACGAGCGTCCCCGCCGCGGTATGTGACCCGTGCCGCATACCCCGTGAGCATTGATCCGTCTCGTCTCCTGCAGCGCGTCGGGACAATCGTCAGGCCGGCAAGTGGGCAAAGTCCGTTGCCCGGTGGGAAAAGCGGCTCAACTCCATCCCCTCCGAAGCATGATCCGCTCGATCTCCGCCTGCTGAATCCGGCTTTCCTGGTCAGCCTTGCGCTTGTAGGCTTTCACGATCTTTTCCACCAAGTCCTTGGTTTCGGTCGGTTTCATGAGGTAGTCGTAAGCCCCGATCTTCAACCCCTCGACGGCCGATTCCACCGTGGCGTGCCCCGTGAGCATGATGACCTCGACGATGGGCTTGAGCTGTTTGAGCTCGCGCAGAGTCGAGACACCATCCTTGCCGGGCATGAGCACATCGAGGACGACCACGTCGATTTCCTTTTCCTGAATCTTGGCCACCGCTTCATTTCCGTCGTAGGCCGTGGTCACGGCGAAATCCCGAGACTCGAGACGCTCCGCGAGGACATCCACGAAATCCTTTTCATCATCCACCAGTAGTACCCTGATCTTCATGATTCCTTCTTCTCCTTCGCTTTCATGTTCGCCTCCACCCCTCTATCTTCCGTTCCCGTTCACAACAGAGCATCCCGCATCCGCCTTCATCCCGCCGTCTCCGGGCTCGCGCCGTTTTCCTGTCTGCTCTTCCATGCCCGATTGAGGACTTCCACCAGCACCTGTATGTCCACGGGCTTCTGGAGGTAGTCGAATGCGCCGATCCTTTCGGCAACGTCCCTGT
>Ga0351856_1170_pt2 | contig 11145 bp, 13 predicted proteins | sample BONcelHFGM3001D8_FD_206798 | JGI IMG/M metagenome (GOLD analysis project Ga0351856, IMG submission 206798) | Enriched cells from coal bed in the Powder River Basin, Montana, United States - BONCAT cells FGM rep2 HSBNCT.FGM.300.1.D8 ... | reverse complement strand
ATCCTCGCCGTCTTCTAGAGACTGCTTCAAGATTTCGAAGACTGTCTCGATGACGTGAGAACATTCCCCTTTAGTGAAGATGTTTTGGGCGCAGAGCTTCTCCACGATATGGGCCTTGGTCAGGGTCATTTTTTGTCCTTGCTATCGTGACTCTGGTGCTATTCCGTGTCCTTGTCCGTGTAGAACTCCACCCACACCAGGTAGTGGTCGCTCACATTGTCGGGCACGTTGATTGCTCTTAACGAAGCTTGCTGTTCTGGCCGGTCTTGGCAATCTCCTTCTTCAGTTCCTCAACGGTATAGCTGTATCCCATCCCCAACGGTTTCCCATCTTTTCCCAAGGGCCATAAGCCTTGAATCCCATTGACTATGTTAAGTCTTCCTTGATGATCCCGGCTTATAAACAATACCACCGCGGATCCCCTTTCTGGAAAAGAAAGTGCATCTTCACGCCATACCTGCTTGCCGTTATCGACAGAGCGATGGGTGGTGAAGCTCATCGGCTTTCCTTTCGGCCACTTGCCCTTGAGGATTCTTTCAGGAATGATGGTGTTCTCAATCGTTTCTTCCACACTGCCGCTACCTTTCGGAACCTCAGCTATCTTCTTCATGTCGCCAACACGCCCTATGACGATAATGTCCGATTGGCCGATTAGTTCAAAGAGTTGCAGTGTTCTGATCCTCGCAAAAGCAGGACCAGATGACAGAACCAAAGTGAGAACGATAAGACAGATTCTCATCCTGCCCCAGCTTACCTTTTTCATCGTTTCCATTCCTTCTTCCGCGGAAGAATCCGAATCGGCAGTCTCATTCGATGCAGTGTATTATCCTCTGTTTTTCGATGTGCTGGATCGATTCCATGAGCCTCTCGCTGTGATCTTGGGCTGTACCGCAGGCTCGTCACCATTTTAATACCATGCGAAACGTGAAGGCGTCGATTCCGGCAGATGGTCTTAATCTTCGAAATCGGTGTTAGAAAACACGCCTTTTTTGAAACCATACCGGATAGCAAAGTAAAAGATCAGTACAGTGACAAATATGACGATGGGGTCGCGTGAGGCTCCTGACAAAGCTGCCCCCACAAATCCGAGAGCCAGCCCCAGGCATGCAATGATTTTGCTTCTCTTGGGGTTTTCTTGGTCTTCCATCGCTGCGATGTCCTTTCAGTTGTTGCAGTTTTACCTGGTCGAGCACGCTCTCCATTTCTCAGGGTTTTATGTAAGCGTTCAGTCCGATGATAACCGGTTTGCCGTTCACTTCGGCAGTGGTAACGGCATTTCCCCGCGTGCTGGCTACAACTAAGGTCTTGCCGGATGATGATGGTGTCGGTTTTTCAAGATCGATTTCTATGTACAGTTTGTTATCCTTGATTTCGACTTTCATGGCCATGAATGGATCTCCTTTTCATCGAAGAATGATGCTTTCCACGCGTGTTCGTCCACATAGAGCACTAACACCGCCCCAATTAACACTTCTAACACATCAAAATTACTGCAGGTAATCTGGTTTGAGTATTTTGAAATCTCGCACGTAAAAAAGCAAGGTACCCGTGTCATCCACCACATTCATTTTCATGCTGGTTTGTTTCATCACTTGGAGGCGTGCCCCGGTGAAACTTACCACGGGAATGCGCGAAGCCTTGACCAGTGACGTTGCCTGCGAAATTGTCTCTTTGGCTTGGTCACTGTCAGTGACGAGCACCACGCCACGCATGCTCTCTATGGCCTGAATGGCGCCCGGAGCATTGCACCTGAAGAAGTCTCCGTACTGCGCCCGGAGTTGATCGGCTGTTTTGAGAGGAAGTACCGTGACGAAGGCATCACCGGAAAACGTGTTAATGGAAACCCCTTCGTCCTTCATGATGAACTGGTATGTCGATTCCGGTTCGAGTTTGCCTTCAATATGGTGGCTACCAGAATCGATGCTAATGAGAGAACCATCGATCACAACCTGGGTCCTGGATTTATGGAAAACGAAAAGAACGATCAGGAGCAAGGCCACACCGATGATGATTTTCTTCTGCATGGCGGAGATTTCTCCTTTTCCTTCTCAAAAACACTTTGAATCGATATGCAGGTTTCTTGTCAGGCCAAAGACTCGGCACAGCAAAACCGCCACGATAGACTGCCCCAAGAAATCAAAGAGAACGATCAGAACCACCGCGATCACCGACCAGTATCCATGGGGTGAAGCAAGCAGGAAGTAAGTTGGAACTCCCGTGAGTGTGACCACGACCGGGAACATCGACGCGCCATGACCAAGGCGTTTCTTCCGGCAGACCAAATACGCATTGCACAAGATCGTGAGAATGCAGAAAGACAAGAAGCAATAGCCGAGTACCTTCTGTGCACTCAGTGAAATACGCAGGTAGATCGGCAGCGCAAAGCCCGAGATCGACAAAGGTGCAAGACCATATCCGAGCACCTTGCCGACAGTGTTATAGATGTTTTCGCCAAACCATCGGTTGTTCATTCTCATCGCCTGACATCTATCTCAAAAACCGTCCGATGAACCTCAAGTAGCTGCAATCATCCCTCGGATCGCGATGGGTTCGAACCGAATCAAGGACCCGGTAGACACACTTCAGCTTCGTGATGAAATCTTCTTGCTTTTTGGCAAATGATTCCCGGAACTCCAAAATGTCGTTGACGCCGTCCACAATCGCCTGAACATTGGGTGACAGCTCGGTCAGAAATTTTGCCGACATATCCATCTGGGCCTTTCCCATTTCGAGCAGGTACTCAAGGGCGGTTTCCACATGTCGATCTGTGATGTCGCCACGTTCCCTGTAGATTTTGTGGATGATGAACTCGATATTCTGAAGAACGTCCGCCACCGGCTCTTCATTCCGGATAATCGATTTCATTTCACGCTCGAAGTCATTGAGCTTTGCCGCCTCCTGGCGGTCGGTAAAATACTCTTTTGACTTCCCAAGATAGAAGCAATCCAGTGGACAATCGATTTCCTTCCGCCTCTTCGTTCCGCAGCACTCCGGACAAATCACCGAGCCAAGAGCCGGGCAGTTCCGTTTACCCTTCTTCTTATCGCATGATGCACATTTTGCCACGAATCAATCCTCCCCTGAGTAGAACTCAGGCGTCTTCCTTCTATTCGAAGGCAGCCATCAGTTCGGCTTTCCTTTTCTCCAGGGAGACGATCTGACCTTTCAACTTCTTCAGCTCAGAGTTGATCTGTGCAAGCTCTTTCTTGGTCTTCTTCCTGTTCAGGTAGTCCTTTCCGTATTTTTCATCCACCAGCGACTCCACCTCGCTGCGGATCAGCTTGAAATAAGGGTTTCCATACATGTTATTGTGGCGGTACTGGAGTTTGCCCGCCTTTATCGCCTCAATGATTTCTTCTTGAGTAAGTCCGAATTCTTCACGGGCGGATTTGTCGCTGAAGGTAGCCCCTTTTTGACCCCACACGGAATCTGATTCTTCTGCGCTCATCTGATCAACCTTTTCACTCGGTTCGGTGCCTCCGTTATCCCTTGGGGATTGGGCTGCTAAGACAGCCTTTCCAGCCAAGTCAATCCATAGAGCAGTTCCTGCGGATCTTCTCCCCGGTCCATGCTATATTCTGTGTGCTCAAACACAACAAGTGGAAGGCAAGGGTACTGGAATGCTTATCGAACTTCAAGGACAGATCGAGCGAACCACTCAAGACACGACGAACGGTTTCAAATTGTCTTTTGCATGTCGATGCTGTCCACCGGCGTGCGTGGAATTCAAAAGTATCCAATTACGGGAGGATTTCTATGGGATGGGGAAGACAATGGCCGGAAAGAGTACCAAGGCCAGAGGTGCAACAACTCTCCGATGATCAGAAGAACAAGATCCTGTCCATCCTCACCAAAGGAATCGAAGAGTCGCCGGTTCTGACTGCATTGTTTTTTCGTGCTCGTCTCCTGCGTGGCCGCTTCTACATCGAGACGATCTGGCAAGATGAGAAAGACCAACTCGAAATCCAGACTGTAGGAAGGATGACTCCACTCACCGGCGTAAAACTCTCCCTGCTCCTCGAAACTGAAAGATCGAAGAACAATTGGCATGAAATCGGGCGTGGTTCAGCCAAAACTCTCATCAAGACCATAGCAGATGACACGAAAGGGACTTTCCACGGGCTGGGAGCATTGGATAAGAGCATCAGGCAGGCACGAAAGAAGGGGCTTGACCGACTGGAGGTTGTCAGGAAGGAAGATCTTCACTTTGTTTACGCCGACACAGGAATCGAGTGTTCTGCTCAGGAAACCTTGTTTCACTACTTTGATGTTCCCATTGAGGTTGTCGCTGAACCAACTGAGTGGTATGCGTATAACCGGAAGCCAAAGATTGAGGAAGTGAGCCAGGACCGGACAAAGATCCTGGTATCCTTTACCGCCTTCAACCTGTCATTCGGTTCGGAGTTCGGTGGGACTTGTTTGTATACTGTTGTCGATCATGAGTGGCAAGCTTTCAAGATCCGACCCAATCGGAGTGGGAGTATTGCTGAGGCTTTGGCTTGGTTGGAGAAGAGGAAGTGGCAAGGATGGTAGGCTGAATTAGGAGCTTATGGTGGGCACGGAATACACTTGGCCAGTGGACAAGCTACTCACGATTGGAGATCCTCGCCGATTTACTGAGTGGCCCAAGTACTATGAGTTCGGCTTGACCGAAGAGTACACTTCAGATCTGATTCGAATGGCAACGGATATGGAGCTCCACAATGCCGATGCCAAGAGCGATGCGGTGTGGGCACCTTTACACGCCTGGAGAACCCTCGGTCAACTTCGAGCTGAGCAGGCTGTTGAGGCACTTCTGAGCATACTTCACATGGACGATGACTGGGTTGCCAACGAACTACCGACGGTCTTTGGGATGATCGGGAGCAGCGCGATTCCCACACTGGCAGGGTATCTTTCCGATCCTTCTCACAAGCTATATGCACAGATTCGTGCGGCAAACTGTTTGGAGAAAATAGGAAACATCAATCCGGAGGTTCGAAGTGAGTGTGTTGCTTCTCTGGTAAGTCAGCTGGAACGTTTCTCTGAGAACCATCCCACCTTGAATGGGTTTCTCATCAGCTACTTGATTGATCTGGACGGACAGGAGGCAATTTCAGTTATCCGGAATGCCTTTGAGGCGGATGCGGTGGACATTTCCATTGTGGGGGATCTGGAGGATGTTGAGATTCAGATGAGCCTCAAAGAGGAACGATCAACTCCCAAGCCAAATTACTGTCCAGAGCTGACGGAGCTGCAAAACAGGTTGAAGCAAGTCGCCGAACAGGTCAAGGCTGAGCCAAAGCCTCAAAAGCGGAAGATTGGAAGGAATGACCCCTGCCCATGTGGGAGCGGCAAAAAATACAAGAAGTGCTGTGCAACGAAGTAGAGAGGGTGATCCAAGATGCTTGAGTCGAAGGTCATTGGAATTTCAACACGTTATCGATCTCAAAGTTTTGCCATAATTTTGCCATAAATGCTCAAAGGTACAGGTAAAGAGCGGTAACTATGGTGAAGACCAGCGGAAGGTCCAGTGCTAATAAGTTGTTGTTTCTCAGCGAGAAATCTTACTTTTCCTTACTCTTCGTTACCCGTGTCTTGAGGTGGCCTACCTACTTCTAATCCGTAGGTCGGGGGTTCGAATCCCTCCAGGCGTGCCAAACCACATGCGGCTTTACAGACTTTCTGTGAGGCCGTTTTTTTTTGCCTAACTAACCCTCAAATAGTCCAACCTTATGGGAAACCCTCTTTTTTCAACGCTCCTATGGCTGAGATCTCTCGGATATATAAGTTACCGTTTTAGCATGATATTTTCATTGAGCCAGTCATATCTCAATCACTTTTTTCGCCACCCCCCGCGGCTCTCGGAATTTCAGCAATCGTTGGCATGTTAGCAGACAACGCCTTGTTAAAGTGACCGAAAAGTGGACAAAAGCGCCCGGCTGTGTTAGTTTATGGGTGATGTGGTCTATAGGTGCTCGCCGTCCTTTAGCGAAAGGAGGTGAATTCCATATGCTGCATTGCCAATATCTGCAACATATCAAGACCCACTTCCTCGCGTCATCGAACAACCCTCAATTCTGGAGATGTCTCTCGGCCCACATCAGGGAGTTCATCATCATGACCCACCTCAATCTCGATCCCGCCATCGCGACCCTCGACTCTTTCTACTCGCCTCTGCCCAGGGTCTCTCCCAGAGATCCCGTGTCCATGCTCAGGTCTCTCATCCTGATGGCCTCCCTCAAGAACGCCGGCATCACCAAGTGGGTCGAGGAAACCCGTACGCAGTCTCTTTTCGCCGTCTTCGGCGGCTTCAAGCCCGATGACACTACGGGCATCGGCACCTATTATGATTACATGAAGCGCCTCATCAATGGCCGCTACCAGAAGCTGTGTGAGCACCGCATCAGAAACAGCGATTTCCTCGCGCGACCTCACTTGAGAAATCTTCAGCGCGAAAAGAATGCCGCTAAGGAAAAAGATGAAATCTACCGCTCTCAGTCCGAGAAAGTGGCGGCCGATCTCCTCGCTTCCGTTCAAGCGCCAAGGCCGGACGACCTTTCAAAAACCCTCGAGGATCTCATCATCCGTCTCGGTATCATGCCTTCCATCGAGCAGGAGCTCCTCACCGATCTTGACGCTCTTATCTCCTTGGGCGATGGCTCCATTCTGACCTCCGCCGCATCGCCTCGGGGAAAACCCACTTGCTCCTGCCGCTCGCAAGGAATCTACCGGTGCGAGCATGATCGCTATTATACCTCGCCCACGGCCAAGTGGTGCTTCGATGCTCACAGGGACTGCTTTCTCTTTGGCGACCGTTACTACCACCTGGAGGTCCACCAAAACGGGCACGACCTTCCCCTCCTCACCATCATGCCCGGAGGCGATGAGAGCGACTATACCCTCTCCCTCAAAACCTTTGACAGGTTCCTCAAGGCCGCGCGGGAAAACGGCCTCGATATGCGCATCGGCGTCTTTTGCGGCGACGGCCACCACGACTCTTACGCCCACTATCACTATTTCGAGGAAAAGGGCGTGATTCCCGTCATCCCTCTTTCGGAAAACAGCAAGAAAGCCTTTCCCCATCTGCTCGATGACCGCGGCGTTCGGCTCGACACCGACGGAGCGCCCCTCTGCCCCGGGGGCGTCCGAATGAGACACCACCAATACGTGGACGACAGGAAAGTCCATGTCTACGCCTGCCCCGCGAAAAGGAATACTCACAGAAACGGGGAATCGCTCTACGTCACGCGCCTGGATGAGTGCCCCAAGGGAGAGGATTGTGCTCCGGAAAGCTCCCTTGGACCTCTCGTCTACATCAAGTCCGAAACAGACCCGAGGCTCTATCCCCCCATTCCGCGGGACAGCAAGCGCTTCAAGGAAATCATGAATTTGCGCTCTTCCACCGAGCGATGCAACTACCTCAACGACACCTACAACCTGGAACGGTCTTGCAGAAACGCCTCATACGGTCTCATTCGCCTTACCCTTGCCAATATCGCCGAGCACGCCGTCGTTCGATACATTGAAACGCTCAAGGAATCTTCCACCCAGAAGCTTCTCGACCAGACGTTAAAAGAGCTCTTCGGCTGTAAAAACGCAGGTAAAATGAGAAAATGTTGCAGGTAAAATGAGAAAAATAAACGCATCAGCAGAGTGTAAAAATATAAGCGCAAGCGTAGTGTATGAATTGTGGCATGACTTTTAAGGCGGGTGACTATGTACTGGAGCGGTGGCGGGCGCCACGGATTTCAACCGAGGACAGATGAAATCTACTCACAGTGGGGCTGATAAATGGTCTCCTCTTACTTGATATAGGAATAGATTCGCTTGCCCAGGGCAATAATCCCACGGGCGTTGTAATGGATCTGATCGGAGTACTTCGAGCATCCCAAGCTGGACACCGATGCCACGTTGGGCAGCAAGCTGGAAATATCTATCTGTGCCTGCGTCACCAGGTACAACCACGGGGCCGTAGATCGAAAGGGGTGCGACAGAACAACCACGGCGACGGGCATCGAGCTAAATCCAATATCTGACCGGATCGAGCCGATGAGCAGCATTAAATCACTCAAATACTTCTTGGCCAGGGACTTCTCCATCCAGGTATCGTCTTCGCCTTGTACCCACACAAATGATATCCTCCGCACTGTTATGCCTGCCAATGCTGATCTGATGGCAGCAATCATGCGGGGGTAATTCCGGGTCGGATCGGGATGAGGCAGCCATTGCCAAATATTGGTCCCTCCCTTCCAGCATTTAATAACGATCAATTCCTGTCCCCCTCCCGCGGGGTTAACTGCCGCCCATTTGTGGATGATCGGAACCTCGACGCCAAATGCCGCCCGATTTGCGTAGGATATTGGAATGTCCCATTCGTACAGGCGCACATTGGAGGGGCATGTCAGCATGTCAACCTGCCGCGTGGCAAGGTCCGAAAATAAGGCCTTGCCTCCGGCATTGCTTTGACCGGCGATGATCACGACGTCAGCGGCCATCGCAACGCCACAAAGCGAGATTAAACACAAACAGACCAACCCATTGATCCTTCTTATCGACATCTCAAACTCCTATGGAGCAGGAATTTCTGTAACGCTGAACGTGCTGCCGACCAGAACGGAGCTGGTTCCGTTTGCGACACTCTGAGCAAACTGAGGCGCCAGGCTACCCGCCGTTCCTATCGTGACAGTCCCGTTAATAACAGCTTCCAAAGTTACCCCTGCCGCACCTCCAGTAATCACCGTGGCCAACGCCGTGTCTCTGCCTCCGGCAATGTAAGCGGGTGGAGTCGCAGACGAATCCATAATCCTATAGTCATAGACCAGAGCACTCGGCACACAATCTCCAGACATGCGAATTTTAGCCCCGCCCGTGGCGTCCGCCGTAATGTACAGTATCGCGCGAAAACGATACGTCTTCCCTGCTTCGACATCAATCACCAGTTCGTGCGGGGCTTCGAACGTAAGGTTCGCTGCTTTATCGAATTGAGTGTTCACCACCAGTTCTCGTTGCACTACGTCACGATCCACGGGGCGATAGACCCCATTGGCCCAAACAAATGATCGACCTGACAGAATATCCCTAACGAGCACTCCGTCAGCTTTCCTTAATGACCAACTCCCGGTCGCGCGAGGGTCTCCGATGTTGTCGGATGATCCGTTATAAATGTTCCGCTGCACGGTCGTGGATACCGAGGGTGCGACAATGGCTGCTGTACTCCATCCACCGGCTTGTACCTGGATCGTGTTATCGGCAATGCCTCCGAGGCCCGTGAGTGTTACGGTGGCTCCCTCTGCCTCCCCGGTCAACACATCCGTTCCGGAGAGGGTAATTGTACCGGCTGTAACGGTGGCTATCGTATACTCTCCATCGTTGCTTCCAGACCCAGAGACGGTCAGTTTCATTCCGCCGGCGAATCCAGCCGCCACAAATCCATTGGCTGAGTCCGTTATCGTGTCAGGATTCGAATTCACAAACGCTATGGTGTCAGCGGTTTTTACCGTGGGGGTCTGGACCAACTGGACGCCCCTGGCGGAACTCCCCCCAATTGCATGGACAGTATTTCGGGCAACACTCTGCGCCCCGGCATCAATGTAGGCCCGGGCCTCCACGGAATTGCCGTTGATCTCCGAAATACAGCACTCCACCAATCCAGATGTAGTCCGACCCCCCACATATTTGAAGCCATAGTTCGCCCCTTCGGGGCGAAGGTTGCGGACGGTGACGGTAGTCATTCCCGTCGAAGCCACGACCGCCCCTGTTATTGCGCCTCCACCACCATCGTAAATTTGCTCGATAACAGAGGAGACAAACCCGCTGGAGGAGTCAGATCCGTCATTAGCCGTCAGATCCACGTTGACGCCATTAAGTTTCAATCCTTGTTCTTCTGGATGCTGCTCGCCCGGCCCCCTTCCCACCAAACCCAAGGAAATTAAACCAGTTATGCAAAATCTTGCAAGCCTTTTTTGGACTCGAAGGCACGATAATGGGGCTCGAAAGGCGCAGCACGGTAGCCTCTGGAGTTGAATCATTCCAAGGGAATTCCTACACATTTCCGTTCAGATGACCTTTTCACAGATATTTCCGTAGCAGCAATCGGCGCATCTGGCCTTGGCGGATGTCGGGCTCGGGTAGAGACCGGCGCGCACGATTTGCAGAAGGCTCCCAATGAAATTGTTCAGCTCGGCGTAGTGCTTCTCGGAAATTGGCACTTCCACGAGCTTGTTGTGGCTGCGAGTGTAGACGATGAACCCGCGAGTTACCGGAACCTTGAAATGGTCCCGTATCAATTCGCCGTAGAAAACCAGTTGATACACGTGATTCTTGAAGGTGCGCTCTTTGTATTCCGCATACTTGTAATCCAGCGGCGCGGCGGTGCCGTCGTCCAGGAAGAGAACCTCATCGACCATGCCCCTTATCCCCCGTTTGGAGGCCAGATAGACGGCCTTCTTTCGTTCGACGCAACCCAACTTCTTGCGCAGGTAGTCGGGATTGAAAGCGGCCTTTTCCTCGTGGACGGACCTTCCTTTCTGCACTTTGAAACGCTTCTCCTGATGCTCCGGGATCTTGAGATACGATTCGAAATAGGAAAACCGGGGGCAATACAGATACTCGAGAACATCGGTGGCCGTTATGGAAAAAAGAGCCTCATCCTCTTCCCTCGGATCATCGAAGCCGGTTTGGGGCGCTTCGCTCATCAATGGAGCCTCCTGTTCATTTTGGTGCGATGCGGTCAGCCGGCGGAAGAAAATCAAAAGACGGCGGCACTCGATTCGGCCGGGATCTCTTCCTCTTCCAACAGACTCGGTTTGGGATCATGCCCGCACTTCGCCACCAAGTACCGGTGCCCTCGCGACTATCCGACCTGTCCCACCACCACCGCGAGCCGCTCCGGCAAACCCCGCTCTAGAAGCCTATGGAACATTCTGATCTGAATGCCGATGAAAAGCTTTTCTGCTTCCAGGAGCTCAAAGCTCGCCATGTGCCCTTTGTGGGCCGACCTGAAGAATGCAGGCGCTGCCTGGACCCCGGAGAACTTTCTATAAAACGCATTTGCCAGCGACCAAATTCCTTTGCTTTGCCTTGGCCTTGGCCTGAAAAGAGGTGCTCTTTTCTCAGGACGGTCCAACCAGGCTGCGGAATTTCGGCGATTCCAGCTTTGATTGC
>Ga0351856_1182_pt1 | contig 11245 bp, 10 predicted proteins | sample BONcelHFGM3001D8_FD_206798 | JGI IMG/M metagenome (GOLD analysis project Ga0351856, IMG submission 206798) | Enriched cells from coal bed in the Powder River Basin, Montana, United States - BONCAT cells FGM rep2 HSBNCT.FGM.300.1.D8 ... | reverse complement strand
CAGCTCTCCCGGCTTCAGGAGGAAATCCGGGTTGTGGGGCTTGCCGTATCGGGGCTGTTCGGTGGTGAACGTTTCGTACAGCAGGATACCGTTTCCTCGAAGGGCTTTTCGGATGGAGGGAATCAGGGGGCGGTGCAGATAGCGGAAAACGAGGATGCCGCCATAAGTGTCGGGGGGCAAAGGGTTTTGGGACGGCAATTCGAGGTCCGCCAGCCAGGGGATGATGGTCGCTCCGCTCTTCGCTGAGAGCTCCCGCGCCGCATCGAGGCTCTCTCGGGATCTGTCGCAGCAAATCACGGAGAGGCCCTTGGCGGCGAGCATGACACCGTTTCTTCCGTCTCCGCATGCCAAATCCAGTATGGGACCGGGTAGCGGGGAGGAAATGAAGAGGTCCGCGTATTCCACCAACAAAGAGGCAGGCTCGGGTGGAAGGTCCCTGGACGTCATGATGGTCTCCTTGCTCATTCTGTGCTCGGCCGGCCGGCGAGGCGCCGGAGCACGTTCGATGGGTCTCGAATGCATCCGGTTGGAGTGACGAGAGTAGCATCCTGGCGGCTGTTTGTGCAGATGTTTATTTTAATTGAAAGAACGGCGTCGTATGTCGTGCACACCACAACGACGAAATCTCAGGAGCTCGCTTCCCCTATGATGAGGAACGCGCTGGTGGCTCCGGGGAGAGGGGCTCCGCCCGGAAGAGGCGGCGTGCCCCATGGACATACGCGTCTGATTCAGGGACGGGAAAAGGGAAGGAGCAGGTATCGCAGGTGTCGGAGCGTTGGACCTGGAGGTGAGTGAAACTCATCGGTAGAAGGGTTGGGTTTTCCAGTTCTTGGGTCAGTGAAAGAGGAGATGAGTGGAAAGTCGAGAGAATATGGGGACCACGGACGGTTCTCACCATGAACGGCAGCGAAAAACCCGCGCCGGTTGACGGCGCGGGTTTTTCGAGATGTCGGCCGCGGTTGATCCAATAGGTTGCCGCGGGAGGCGCCAACGCGGCGGGAGGGCCGTTCGCGGCCGTCTCTATGTGCGGCTGTCATTCCAAGACGAGCTCTCACGCGGGAATTCGACCCCATCCCTGATGAGAATCTCAGTTTTTCGCCACGTCGTCCATATTGGTGTTGCATTGCACTCCAATGTAATTTATCTGTATAATTCAATGGGGGACATGCCGGGACGGCACGGGGACGGCGGCGGCGGCGCAATGACGTGAATAGTCCAACAAATCATTGCCTCATGGTTCTCGATCCATCATAATGAGTCTTACCATCGGTCGTCCGTCTTGAAGTCATGGGGGAAGCGCGAAGGCCCCCCGCAAGCATGTCCATAAAAGGATCGGAAGAGTGTCTGAGCTGAAACGCGATCAGTTGCTTATGGCCGTCATATCCGGAAGAGGGCCCGCCTACCTCAGGGGGGTGGATCTTTCCGATGTGAATCTTTCCGGCGCGATGTGGCTTATCGAGGCGGATCTTCGACAGGCCAATCTCTCCAACGCCATTTTCAACAGGGCCAACCTCAAGGGGGCCAACCTGGAGCGGGCAACCCTTCACGCGTGCGACTTATCGGGTGCCAATCTGGAGGGCGCCAACCTCAGGGGGGTGACGGCGAACCTGGCAAACCTGAGAAGGGCGAATCTGCGTGGCGCCGACCTTCAGGATGCGCGCCTCGTGGGAGCGAACTTCACCAAGGCGGACCTCGAGAACGCCATTCTCGATGGAGCAGACCTCGAGGGGGCGGACCTGCGAGGGGCCAATCTCTGGAACGCGAAGCTGGACTTGGCGAATTTGAAGATGGTCAATCTGAGCGGGGCGTCCATCCGGGCATCGAGCTTTCAGGGGGCGGTCGCGGAGGAGGTCCACGATGTGGCCGAAGTGGAATCCGTGGTGCATGGGTTCAGCGGAGTGGTCGATTACGTTCAACTCACGGATTTGATACAACTGGTTTGCCTTTCTCGCTCCAACGTGCTCGTGCGGGTCACCTCTCCCCATGGGCGGGGGACCATTCACATGCGGGCTGGAAAGGTGCGGCATGCCGAGGCGGGAGATCTGGAGGGAGAAGAAGCGTTTTGCCGGATGCTCCAGTGGGACAACGGCCATTTCGAAACGGCGCCTCTGCTGGACGCGGACATATCAACCATAGACAAGCCGTTGGAGCACCTGATCATAGAGTCGATGCGCTACCGGGACGAGACGGCATCCGGTGGAAGCGCGGAGGAGTGAATGGGCGGCCCTCGGCCGACGCGGGTCGGATGACGAAGGGCTCGAGCGCGCGCAAGGGATGAACTTTGAGGAAGTGGGTCACGATGAGCTTAATTCTTGGCAAGAGAGAAGTCGCCAGGCTCGAGGACGTCGTCAAGAGCGAGCTTCTTGACGCGGGGGCCGATCATGTCATGATCATCGACATCGCCGGCAACGTGATTCTCGAGCAAGGCACGGTGCAAGTGGATGATATCCTTTCCCTGGCCGTCCTTTCAGCGGCGAACTTCGCGGCAACCGAGCAGATCGCCAAGCTGATAGGGGAAGAGGATTTTACGCTTCTTTTCCATAAGGGGGATAAGAGGAGTATCCACTTTTGCAGAATGGGCAGGGAGCACATTCTCCTCACGCTCTTCAATGACAGTGTGTCGCTGGGCCTGATTCGATTGAGAGCGAAGAACGCCATTGAAAGAATGCTGCCCATCATGGATGGGACGGAAGGAAAACACCGGTGGCCTTCATAGATCTGAACAAAAACGAGATTCAGGTAAAGATCGTTTATTACGGACCTGGCCGGGGGGGGAAGACCAGCAATCTCATCTACATCCATGAATCCATGTCCAAGCAGGTATGCGGCAAGATGGTCACCATAGACACCAAGGGGGACCGGACTCTGTTTTTCGACTTTCTGCCGTTGGGAGTCGGCAAGGTCATGAACCTGAACATCCGGATCCAGCTCTATACGGTTCCCGGGCAGGTCATGTACAACACCACTCGAAAATTGGTGCTCCGCGGGGTGGACGGAGTGGCCTTCGTGGGGGATTCCTTGAAAGTGCAAAGGCAGAAAAACATCGACAGCCTGGCAAACCTCGCGGAAAACCTGGTGATCGAGGGCCAGTCCATCCGGGATATCCCACTCGTGCTGCAATACAACAAGCGCGATCTGGCCGAATCCAACATTCCCATCCTGACCATTCAGGAAATGGAAGAGGATCTGAATAGTGATGGGACGGCGCCCTGGTTCGAAGCGAGCGCCATGAAAGGAATCGGAGTTTTCGAGACGTTGCGGGAAATCAGTAAGAGAACGGTGAAGAATGTGGTTCAGAAGCTGGGGGGGGCGCCTGTAACGATGAGGGGGGTGAACCGCGGTTTTATCGTTTCCTCATGACGGTTCTATGGACGTTTTTTCGAGAAGGAAACACCTCATGCCCACAGAAGAGAAGAAAGAGAAGAAAGAGAAGAAAGACACCGACGAAAAAGACGACGAAAAAGAACAAGGTTTGGAAATCGATTTTCAGATCTTCGAACAACAGATCGATGACGAGATAGACCGGTTGTTTGTCCCTTTCGGCTCCCCGGCCGAGGAGCCGAAGGATATCGCTGCAAAGATCGAAGCTGCTCAGCCGGCTGCCGAGCAGGCGATTCCCGCTCCGGCCGTTTCGGACAGCGTGGTGCTCAAGGCGCCCGTGTCTCCCGGCGGGGAAGAGAAAAGCCCGGCGAAGCCGCGCGCCATGAAGGACGAGCCCCAGAGCACGGTAGCCCCCGCGGCGGCCCGGGAACGGATCGAGCGGGCCGCTAAGGCGGCTCCCTCCGACGCCCGGAGTGAGATCGCCGGTCTGGCGGAATCCTTCAGCGTGGCGTATCTCAGTCTGGATTGGGATTTTTCCCTCGAAAACCTTGCCAAACTGGACCATGCCCTCTCCAAACTGGCTCCGTATTGCCAGGGCGCTCCTGAAACCCGGTCGCTCTACACCATCCTCAAAGTCAGCCTCGCCCAGTTGAACGATGAGCCCGAAACGCTTTCTCCGGGAATTACCGAGCTGATCCGGGATACTCAAGAGCTTCTAAAAGACCTGGTACTGTCCGGCGAAAGCCCCGGCCCTGCTCAGAAGGCGCAATTCAAGGGGTTGATCGGTCGAGCCCGGACCATGAGAGACGGAGGCCTCCTTGGGGGGAAGAAGCCCCGCAAAGAGGTTCCTGAGGATCGCCGCCCGGCCGTTGAGGCGGCGGGAAGGGAAATCGGCGGGGCTGCAAGTCCGGCTGCGGCGGTCGGAGCCGCGAGTGGCCAGTCCGTGGGCGATCCGCGGGATTGGATGAGCGCACTACGGTCTCGCTCGAGCGAGGCGGCCCGGGGACTCCAGGACGAAAGCCGGCGTATCCATCAGATCGAGCAGGTCCTTGGCAAAACGGCCGCCCTGGCACTCGTCGTGGCTCGGCTGGCGAAGATCCGCTCCGCGCTGGAGGGACACGCGCTGTCCCTCCAAGAGAGCGACCTTGAATGGGAGAGTCGGCTCCAGCGGCTTGGGGACTTGGAAGCGAACATCGAGGTGCTCTCGACGAAGTCTCTCGAACCGGTGAGCCCCGAGACCCTCGCCGCTCCCGCCGTCGAGCGCATGGAAATCGCGCCCGAGGAAATCGCGCATGAGGAAATCGCGCATGAGGAAATCGCGCCGGAGCAGGCGGAGCCCGCAACCATCCAGGCGGATGTATGCTCGTATCGTATGTCGGGAAGGCGTTTTGCGGTGCTTTCGTCCCACGTGGTGAAGACTGTCCAGGTCTCCTCCAAGAAGGCAAACAAGATCCGGGACCGCGGTTATGCCACCCTGGCCGACTTCAGACCGTTCCTGAGGAGCGTGAAAACGGGCGTGATGGGAAGCTGGAGCGATCTTTCGGCTCAGCGCCTCAAATCGTTCCAGTTTCTGCCTCTCCCCTACCGGCTGCTGAGGGCCCCGACACCTCCCTCCATTGCGGGGACCGCCATCCTGGTCAGCAACGGAGACAGCCACGGCATCATATTCGCCGAGTCCGACGGGGTGAAGTGCGGCCAGGAAGCCATCAAGGGTGTCGACGGGCAAAGGGGAATCATGGGGGTCATCGAGCTCGGCGCGGCGCTTCCCATGGAAGTCTTGAACATCGATGAGATCCTGAGAGACTTCCACGAATCGCCCGGCGGGGAGGTCTAGTGGTCTAATGGGTTTTGGTGAGTTATTTCAATCCTATCTGGCCAAGGTGCGGGAAGCGCGGGTGTATTTGGACCAGGGCCTCGTGGATTACGGCGCCGAGGTTCTGGGAGAGATCCAGGATGATCTTCGCACGGCGGAGCTGTCTGACGACGAAAAGTCGGATTTGAGGTCCCGAATCGAATCATGCCTGCGCGATGTGGATTCGGGGCATGACACTCTCTCCCATAACGTGCCGGAAATGGAGGCCGCGGAAGAGCACCCGCCGGCCGGAGCCGATACCCTCCAATCTTTCCAGTATGGCCTGGCTCTCATGGATGGGCAGTTCTGGGAAGAGGCCATCGACGAGCTCCAACGCGCCGCGGTCCTTGGCGAGCATACGCTGAAGTGCTGGGAGCTGTGCGGGGACTGTGCTGGCCGTCTGGAAAGATGGGACAAGGCGGTCCGATATTACGAGATGGTCTACACGGACCCCGGTGCAACCGATGAGCTCAAACGGCACATCCTGCTCAAGATCACCAAGTGCTCCCAGATACAACGAAAGACGACGGCCAAATCGACCCTCTTCGCGAAGTCCGATCCGGCCCAAGCGAAACAAAGCGCCGAAGCCGAACAAATTCTGAAGGAACGGAACGTCGAGGCGCTGGTGCCTTCCGTCGCCTCTCTGGACCAGTCCTCCATCATACAGTTGCTCGGCAACCGGATTCACTCATGGCAGGATGACGCCGCGCGCGTCGCGGGGAAGGAGACGACGTCGTACCGGGTGAACAACCTGCTCCACGTGGGGATCACCTCGCTCGTGGTGGAGCTCGAGGTGGAAGGGACCGGGGAGCGGCTCGCCGGGCAGAGCCTTACGGCCCCATACAATTCCTTCCTGACTCCGCAGGCCCTGGCAAAATGGGTCCATAGCCACATGATGGTGGATTCGTCCCACGCCATCAAGGTGCGGGATCTGGCCCATGCCGAAGATCTTCTTTTCATCGTGCGAGAGTATCTTCCGTTTTCCCTCTCGGAGCTTCTTTCTCGACCGCGGGCTTTGCCCCTGCCTCTTGCCGTCTCCATTGCCTACCATGTATTGGAGGGCCTGGGAGATTTGCACCTTCGAATGGGAAAAGATGAAAGGATTCGGTCCATCTTCCATCTCGATCTGCGTCCTTCGCGAATCCTGCTCCACAACGAGAGGCCGGTGGTGAAAATATCCAATGGGGGCCTCTGGAAGCTGGTGGAAGCGTCAAATCCGGAGGGAACCTCCCTCAAACATCTTCCACTGCCTCTTCTCGGTTACAGAGCCCCGGAGCAATTCCGGCCGTATCTGGCCCGCAAAAAGCCGCCGGTCTTTACGGACATCTACCTGTTCGGCGTGCTCTTCTACGAGATGCTCACCGGGATGCCCGCTTTCCACGGCCTCTCGTACGAAGAATATGAAATCCAGCACTGCGAGCAGTATCCCACGCCGCCGAAGGTATGGAGGTCCGAGATCCCCGAGGAGCTGAACGACATGGTCATGAAATGCCTGGAGCGTGATCCGTTCAAGAGGTGGCGCAGTACGACCCAGATGTCCCTCGTTCTCGAGAAATCCTATAATCATCTCATCCACGCCCTGAGACGCGGGGCACTCCAGGAATTCCTCGCCCGATAGGGCCTGCCTGCCGGAATACGGTTCAGTATCCCACCAGGGGACAAAATACAGTGTTTTTCCAGCCAATAGTAGTGAAACACCGAATACCCTTTTCCTCCCCATTCGCATATTGTGAGACACATTTTGAGACTCCTCGTTATTGGGAGCGGACTTGATTCGCCTCCTTCGCGATTCCGGCGGCCAGGCGGCAATGGCCGGAAGGAAGCCGTGGAGAGGGAGGCCCTCGGGGAAGGAGGCAGGTATGGATGGCTTCGAGATCATGACATGGGTCGCTGCTTCTTTGTTCGTGATTCTGGGGATCGGTCTTCCGGATAGAGAAAGGATCGGCAGCCGACAGGAACCTGGATCGGAGCGGGATGGTATCGCTTTGGGAGATGACGATGGGCCCGTTGACAGAATGGCGGACTCACCAAGAGGTTGAGACCGCGGATTTCGATGGCCCGCCATTCCGCCTCATCGGCCCGGCCTTGATGCGCCGGACGGGGGTGTCGCCCTCTTCGTCCGTGCTGCCCCGGCTGAACATCCGTCCCGAGACAAACACCTTGCCGACGACCGGTCGAGGACGACACCTGCCCGAAATATAAGGGAATTACTGCTTCGTCACCGGTGGAGTCGTGGTGTCGGCGCCGGTCAATCGAGGACAATTCGCCGGCATGTTGTTGGACCTCATCATGCACCGCGGACCCATCATGTGACGGCCGCCGCGCATACGGCCATGGTGAGGGCCCGGGCCCCCGGCCTGTCCCGCCGTCGCCCACGGACACACGAACTGACCCTGCTGCGTGCCCTGCTGCTGTTGCTCTTGTTGCTGTTGAGCTGCCTGCTGTGCGTGGAGGGCGGAGGTTGCCAAAACGAAAGCCATCATCACTGCCAAACCGATTAATGCCATTCTTCTCATGGTTGTTCTCCTTACTTTCCAAGGGGATTATTGGGTTTGAGCTTTCTTGCTGCCGATAAATCCTTCTCGGATCACCGAGAGTGGAACCGAGCCCGGCCTTATGTGCCGGGTTCGTTCAGCGTCTCTTCATCGGTCCTTCCGGGATCGTCCCGGTTGCGCTTCCACTTAGAGCACGGAGCGTGCCATTGATGTGGAAGTTAATATAACATACTGATATTATAGCATAAATAAATATTGAGCGCGTTTTTGGAGACCGTTTTGTGACCGGCTCCATTGCCCGGCCTGGATAAAAAATTACCGTCTGGCTGGGCAAAGGAAGAATGGAGTGGGTAAAATGTAACCAGAACGGCGAGAATGAATCACGGAACGGAGCAGCCTCATTGAAATCACTTTCTAAATACTCCCGTGCACCACTTACCATGACGTGGCAGGCATGCGTGACACCGTACCGTCCTGCCATGTCATGCTTTTTGCCTCTTTTTCATCAGGCCATGCTCTCGATCCTACTTTATAACCATTGGATTTCACGCATTAAATCAGAAATAAATATCACTATTCTTCACTTGGAGCACATCTTGCTCGATACTACGACTCAACAGATTTGGGGCGTTCATTGGTGTGAGCACTACCTCAAAGACTTGTCCGGCCAGAAGAAGCTATGATGATAGATCGGAGCAAGAGCCCATGTCCCGTCATCAAAGAATTTTCCCAAAAGTGCACCGTCCGCGACAGGCACAGCCGGAACATCGACAAGGCGTTCCACACCCGTGGGGAGAAATTCGAGAAGTGCGTCATTTGCCTGCACGATGTGGATTCGATGAGCCGGCAAGGGGATTCAAGGGGGCGGAAACCGGACAGGCGGGAGCTGTTGTGTACAAACCCAAACTGACAGGAGGTGAAAGGAGATAGCGGACTGTATTTGTGGGCGTCGCTTTTGAATGGTTATTCGGTTTACTTGTTGTCGGTTATCAGTACTGGCTGGTCGCTTCTTTGGGGTTTTCACGACCCGGCCGGTAGCGAATCGAGGAGGAAAGCAATCATGAAGCCAAGACATTACGGAAGGTCATACAATCTTTTTCACGCGAGCCTGGCGCTTGTGCTTTGCGCGGGCTTAACCTGCGCCGGGACGGTGGTTATGCCGGGCGGCGCGGCCTGGGCACAGTCTTTGAAAACGATCCGGGTGCCCGACGTCCCGGGCCTTAACAGGTATGTAAAGGACAGGGCTGCGGCCATCCAACTGGGTAAGGCGCTTTTTTGGGACATGCAGGTGGGAAGCGACGGCGTGACGGCCTGCGCCAGTTGCCATTTCCATGCGGGGGCCGATAACCGGGTCAAGGGCCAGCTCAATCCCGGCACCCTGGGGGGTGACGACACCTTTCAGGCGGGCGACCCCAATACCACCCTGACCAGGGCCGATTTCCCGTTCGTCCAGTTCGAGGTATTCCATGATGCAAAATCAACGATGGTCCGCGATTGGAACGACGTGGTCTCTTCACAGGGGGTACGACTCACCCGGTTTGACGATATTGTTCCCGGCAGCGCGGAGGATGCCGGAACGCCCATAAATGATCCCGTCTTTGCGTTCCAGGGCCAGAACACCCGGCGGGTGGAGCCGCGCAATACTCCCACCGTGATCAACGCCGTGTTCAACTTCGCCAATTTCTTCGACGGCCGGGCCAACAATGTTTTTAACGGCGTAAACCCCTTCGGCGCCGCGGACCCCGATAAGAAAATCCTGGCGAATGTTGGCGGGGTGCTGACTCCGGTGCTTGTCCGCCTTCGCAATTCAGCCTTGGCATCCCAGGCGGTGGGACCGCCGCTGAGCGACTTCGAAATGTCGTGGCGTGGGCGCACCATGCCCAAGGTTGGCAAAAAGATGCTCAGTCTCAAGCCTCTCGCCAAGCAGGTGGTCCATCCCCAGGACAGCGTTCTGGGCCTCCTTTCCAAGTCCACCCTGGTGAACGGCGTGCCTGCGGATGTCAAAGGCATCAAGACCAACTACGCGGCCATGATCAAGAAAGCCTTTGCCCGAAAGTATTGGAACAATACCACCGAGATCGTGACGTTCGATGCCAATGGGCTTCCCACGACTCAACCCCATCCCGGCACTCCTCTCACCACCGACCAGTACACCCAGATGGAGGCCAACTTCAGCCTCTTCTTCGGTCTGGCCGTGCAGCTCTACGAATCAACCCTGATTGCCGACGACAGCCCCTTCGACCGGTTCTTCGACGGGTTTGCCAACGCCCTGACTCCGGAGCAGCTCTTTGGGATGGCGATTTTTCAGGGAGTTGGGAGATGCACCGTTTGCCACCTGGGTGCCGAGACGACCGGCGCTTCAGTGGACAACATCCTGAAGGTGCCTTTTCCAGTGCCGCCGGGAAAGGTTGTTGTTGCGGACCCGCGCAAAAATCCGCTGGCCGCCATGGAATTGATGGATTTTGTGAGTGGAACCGCCCTTTATGATGTGGATTTTCTCAGCATCAGCGTCACTCGTGTGTCCGACGACGTCGGTCGGGACGGTACCGCGCCCTTCATCAATCCCCTCACCAACGAGGAGTATCCCCTCTCCTGGTCAAAGTTGGCGTTGCTCAAGCGTGACGGGCTGCTGCCCCCCTCGGTGGCCGCGTTCACTCCCGATCTCCCGTTGGGCTTTCTGGGAACCGACACTTCCCCCACGCCGGACCGGGAGATTCACGGCGGCGCCATGAAAGTGCCCCAACTGCGCAACATAGACCTGACGGGCCCCTACTTCCACAACGGCGGCGCGGCGACCTTCATGCAGGTAGTGGATTTCTACACCAGGGGCGGGAATTTTCCCGACCTGAACGCCGGCCAATTACCGCTGGAAATTGCTCCCATCGGCTTTCTGCGTCTGAGATCGAACGAGGGCAATCAGAAAGCATTGATGGCCTTTCTCAAGGGTCTCACGGATCCACGGGTCGCGGAAGAGAGCGCGCCCTTTGATCATCCGCAGCTCTTTGTCCCCAATGGAGTCGACGCGACCAATGCGGACATCATGACGGAGATTCCAGCGATTGGGCTACGTGGCCGCGCGTTGGCCGGACTGCCCCCCCTCCAGCCTTTTCTGAATGTGAACCAGATCACGCCGTAAAAGGCGAATCGATTCAACCCCTGGGGGCCGCACTCTCCAAAGAGAGTGCGGCCCCCAGGGAACTTCCCATGGGAATGCTGTTGACTTAAGGGTATGTGGGGCAGGCTTTCCAGCCTGCCTTCCGCGAATTGGCAGGCTGGAAAGCCTGCCCCACAACCCACCCAGCCACCTTAAGTCAACAGCATTAACTTCCGATGGGAGCTCCCCAGCCCCACCATCGAAATGTCCATTCCAGAGCCATGACTTCGCCCGAGGATACAAGATCGGTCTCAAGGGGGTTGCTTCGGGATTCATGGAAACGCTCCCCGAATATCCGTGGCCCGGAAACGTTCGCGAGCTCATCCACACCATGGAAAGGGCCCTCGCCGCGGCTCGCTGTGAGCCAACTTTGTTCGCCAAGCACCTCCCGGACGAGATCCGCATCTATCTCGCCAGGAATTC
>Ga0351856_1178_pt1 | contig 11611 bp, 8 predicted proteins | sample BONcelHFGM3001D8_FD_206798 | JGI IMG/M metagenome (GOLD analysis project Ga0351856, IMG submission 206798) | Enriched cells from coal bed in the Powder River Basin, Montana, United States - BONCAT cells FGM rep2 HSBNCT.FGM.300.1.D8 ... | reverse complement strand
GCCTCTGCAAGCTTACCATTTTCTTCTTCTGTTTCTATCAATTGATATATCATCTGAGGGGAAAAACCTGTCATAGCAAGAGAAATGGCAATGTCTTCACCTGTAGCTATATTGTTTTTCTCCATTTTTTGAGTTATAAATTTATTGCCTGTAGATTTTGCAGCAATGTCCAGCGATTCTATGATCGGAATATTGCTGCTGATTAAAGCACCGGCAGCTCGAAAGAAACGAGAAATTACAATTTTTTTATATAAAGGCCCCAGTAAAGGTATATAAAGTTTAATTCTGTCATAGAGTATTTTTCCCTTTCGACTTTTAAATGCCAGAGTAACTATTATCAGTAGCGATATAAAAGATATTCTAATAAAAGGATTGTTTATAGTTTTTGTAATACCTATCAATATTTTTGTAAGGAGTGGTAAGTCTATATCCATGCCCTCATATAAGTCCACAAAAGCCGGTAAAACAGAAGTAAATATGTATAAAATAATTCCTGCTGCCACAATCAGTATTATTAAAAGAGATTTTGTCACTCTGTGAAGTTGTTTTTCCATCTTTAAATCAGTTTCCAGCAGATCTCCAAGTTTATCCAGAGCAGGTTTTAGTTGTTCTGTTGTTTCCCCGGCTTTTATCATATTTATAAAAAGGGGAGAGAACAGAACCGGAACCCTGGTAAGAGCTTCATAGAGAGCAGAGCCGTTTTCAAGCTCCTTTCTGAGGAGGCCGATAGTTTTTCGTAGTGTAGCATTTTCTGCCTTCTCATATAAAAGATCCAGACCTGACATTATTGTAAATTCGGAATTAATCATCATGGCAAGCTGTCTGACAAAAGTAATAAGAATGGAATAATTCAGATACACCCGGGCATAAACATTTGAAGCTGCAGTTTTTATGGCTCTATCGGAAGAATAAGAAGAAAGCTTTCTTATCCCGAGATATTTTTCCAGTTCTTCTTTTAATTCCATTACACTTATATATCGATTAAGCGGTTCTAAACGGGTTGATTTTTTGATAATCTCTTCAAGTCTATCAGGTATAGATGGATTTAATGATTTCATAGAAGGAAATTTTAAAGGTGTAACGGTGGGGTCATATTTTGTGAGTAATTGAAATAATATGACTCCCAGTGAAAACAGATCCGATTGAGGAGTAGTCTGGCCTATTTTCTGATATTGTTCCGGTGCCGCATAACCGGGCGTGCCGAGTCTGTGAGTGTCGGAATTTTTATCCGGATTGTAATAACGGGATGTGCCGAAATCTACAAGCCTCGGCTTCCCTTCCGGTGTTATTATAATATTCGACGGTTTCAAATCTTTATATACAATCGGTGCTTCAAAGGAGTTGTGCAGGTAATCCAGGATTTGTGCAATTTCTATCGCCCATTTGAGAGCTTTATTTACAGGAAAAGGCTCCTGATTTTTATTTATTATATCTTCAAGAGTTTCTCCTTTTATATATTCCAGTGCCAGATAATCCTGCTCATCCTGTATGAAAGTTTCGTAAACTTCTGGTAAGCCGGGATGAGAAAATCTTTTCAAAAGTTCGGATTCTCTCTGAAATATTTCCCTTGCAGATGTTTCATCCAGACCGCTTGTAGAAGTAAATATGAGTTTTTTTACAACCAGTTCTTTTCCGTCGGATTTTCTCTTTACCAGATATACACTTCCCATAGTTCCTTTTCCGAGATGTCTTATAACGTCATACCTGTCATCAAGTGTCTCAGAATGAAGCATATTATCACTCCTTTGATTTAAAGTCGGCCAGTCAGTGATAATGCAGAGAGAAATGTATGAAAATTCTGCTGTAAAGCGTTAAATAGATATTTTCAGAGTTATATTCCTACTACTATTTTACAAATCAACTATATCATTCATTTTGTATTTTGTCAATACAATCATACTTGCAATACTACAATATATCTTCGGAGCATTATTACAACAAATATTTACAAGAAGTAAATTTCAGAGGAAAAATCCGGTTAATTTAATAAAAATTATTACAATCATTTTTTTCTTCCGTATTTCTTTGAAATTTTCTTATATCTTATGCGCCACTTCAGCAGAGCATCACCTACGGAAGATCTGGAATCATAATTAAATTTTTTGAAAAAATCCATATCGTATAAGATAAGCAATAAAGGATTAGAGTTTTCGTAAAATCTCCTGAATTCCCGGTCCCTTGTTCCACAGAAATACCTGTGATTATATAAATCTGTCAGGCTATCAGTGAAGGCAGGTAAGTTTTCCATAATTTTAATCTTTTTTTCTGATTAACCGGTTCATTTATCTGCCCCTGCTTCAAACATAGCTTATCCGATTTTTTTGCGTTGCAAAATTTACCGGGCCAATAGTTTTTTATAAACCATTATCATGTTCGCTTTCATCATAATATCTTTTAAAACGTAAAATTTTCTTTTCTATTGTATAATGGATCCTTGTAGATGCCGTTACTCTGAGTCTATATTCCTTTCTACTTTCTATATACTCATCCTGTAGTTGTGGATTTAAAGAAGCTTCCTGCCTGGTGGATGTCATTCTGGTTACGAGGCTTTTCAGAATTTTATCTCTATGTTTATTGGTGCTTATAATATCTCTAATAAAATTTCTATCAAATTCATAAGCATAAAGAAATTTTTTTCCTGAAAAACTTCTTTTTCTTTCTATATCCAGAGCAGTTCTAAAATTATCTATTTCATCGCAGTTATCAGGCCAGTAATTATTTACCAGATCTATATGATGTAGCCAATCATTCGATGAATTAATTAATTCAGGTTTTAATTTATCTTTATGACAACCACAGAAGAAGCAATATTTATGATTACCTCTCAGACGATTTTCTAATCCAACACATAAAAAAATTTCTTCTCTTTTTTCAAGAATATGGTGAAGCAGTTTCAGAAAACTTTCAAATATTTCTATCCTGTCATAATTATAAGTAATCTCAGGTTGCACTGAACAAATTGTTAAATTCTCAGGATAATTAACAAGTTTAAGGTAACTTTTAAGTTTATTATATATAATCGGCACAATTTTAAGCTTCCAGTCTCTATCCAGACGCCAGGGAGGTAACTGTGGGGAATTCCACAAAAATTCTTCCAGTTCATCAGTCCAGTAAATTTTTGTAATCTTAAAATCATCAATTATGTTTAAATTATCTAAAAGATGCTGCAAAAAATTATCTTTTTTAGCTTCATCTTGCCAGTCTGCTTCGGAAATGAAAAAAATTGAAGGTTCAAAAGCTGTATCCATCAGATTCTTTCTCCGGATTGTCTGGCTATTTTTCTTTTCTTAATACCAGCCTGAATAATCTTCTCCTGTTCATTTGCCGTCTGATCAAAGAAATCTACCGGCCAGTTTACTATGCCCTGTTTATCATCTATACAAATTTCTTCACAGACTGCTCCATTTTCTTTTTGAGAAATAAAGTAAATGGCAATTAAATCTTTTAAATTATAGGTATTATCTTCCACAATTCTTCTTACTAATCTGTTGATTACATGATCGCTGTGAGTTTCCGCAATTACCTTTTTACCAGATAAAGCTAAAGCTATGAAATAATCTGCCATTTGCATTTGAAGTTTCGGATGGAGATGGATTTCAGGCTGTTCGAGTAAAAGTGTATTACCTGAAGGCATTCTTAATCCTTCTAAAATAATAGGAAATATCTGGCTTACTCCGAAACCGACATCTGCTATATTTACTCTTACTTTCTGAGAAGAACCGGTGTTAAGAGTCAGGTAAATTACATCTTTTCTTACCTCTGACTTAAAATTTTTGATATCCATTACATCAAACCATTTTGCCAGAGCCGTGGCAAGTTTTAAGCTGGTCTTTTTTGTAAAAGAATCGCTGTTACTATCATAAAAATAATGGTTTTTTATTATATTATCTTTTTCTACAGAATAAATATAGGCTGCATTTTCACCTTTATTGCCTATTTCCAGAGTTTCATTTTCATAAGCATATCTTCTGAGCGGTTCTACACGTAATGGCCCCATATAAGTATAAGATGAAAAAATATATTGCAGAAGGTTTTTTATTTTATTAAAGGACATTAAAACATCTATCTGCGGGAGAGAATTTGAATTAAGTTTTTCTTCACCTAAAAATGACACGGGACATAGATTTTCAAATATAATCTTTTTAGTGGTATCTCCACGGAGATATCTTACGTTTTTTATATCTTTACGATGTTTAAATGGAACATCTTCCCAGAATATATCATAAAGTTCTTCTTTCTGTAAATTTATTTTCCTGGAACTCTCCGGTATTATTTGATTATCTCCGGTCTTTGTTTTAATAGTAAATTCGAGTCCTTTAATAACAATCGGATTTATATAATGTTTCGGAGAAGCCTTTGTTCCGAAGGTTAATTTATAATTTATAATGTATTCTGCCTGGTGATGAATATAACTTTTTTCTGAAATTAAATCCTTAAGAAGAGATCTAAGTGGTGGTATGAACCTTCCATTTTTTGTGTCTATCGGTTCTTCCCGTTTTATATTAAAGGTATATTCAAAAACTATGTCTTCTTCTATTTTTTTCTCGAAGATTATATTTTCGAAATTACCTAAATTTACAAATCTACCGCTAAGTAAAAGGTTTTGTTCAGGAGTTTTACTTTCCATAGTCTGTTTTAGTAATAGAATATTCTGTAAAATCGTACTTTTACCGCAGCTATTTGTTCCGCATAATATGGTAACAGGTTTAATTTTTAAATTTTTTAGTTCTTTAAATCCCTTGAAATTTTTAAAAGCTAACTGTTCAATCATTTCCTTGCTCCGTAGAAAGTTATCAGTTCCCAGTCGATTGTTTCACAGAAATACCTGTAATTATATAATCCTGTCAGGCTATCAGTGATGGCAGGTGAATTATCCATAATATTACCCTCCTGAATTATTATATAATTTTTTCGACTCTGATACCACCTTTTTATCGAAAAATTTTCCATTATACTATAAAATAGGAGTTCATTGTAAGTAATATCATCAATACATTTATATGCATCATTTTTCACCTCATATAATTATAGCAAATTGGGTTATATTTTTATAAAGATAAAACAAAAAAGGAGAAAGGATTCATTTATCCTATCTCCTATCTGAGGTTTTCTTATTAAAATGGCACTTCGTCAGGATACATGCCTGAAATTTCATCTTCTATATCTATATTACAACTATTATGTAAATTACTATTATTAATTCGATTTTCCCAGCAATCAAGACGATCTGTATTATGATTGTCAGGCATAAACAGGTTATTACCATGCTGTTTATTATCATCAAGTGGCAGGTACCTTTTAATATGATTCTTTTTTTCTTTTTCTCCATAGCCATTTATATAATCACCGTTAATTATATCCACATTGCAATGCATGCCTGAAATTTTAGTCGGATCTATAGAAATTTCACCTTCAGCTTTTATTCCTATAGCATCTAACATTTGTTTGGCTTTCCAGACAGATTTTTCTGTGGAAGTGATATAATCCTTAACAATCCACCCCTTATACAATCCTTCCAGAATTCTTGCTTTGATATACAGGGTATGATTGCCATTTTTTGAAGTTCCCTCTTCAGCTTTTAGTTCCACCATATATCTTCCATCTTCAATAAAATGGATATTGAGACCTTTACTAAAATTAAACACCATATTCCCATCCTCCTCATTATATAACTCATAATAAATTCCTGCCAGATATTCCATTGGAATTAGTCTTAACTCATTAAGTTTTTCACCATCACTATTATTATATGGAGGCAAAATTTTAATAGTTTCAGGATGTTTACTCATAATATAATATATACGCTTTCTCAGGAAGACAAAGGGGAAGAAAAAAACTTTATTGGTAAAGATATTTCGAACCATTAGCCAGTCTGCTTCCGATCTAAATACCCAGCCGTAAGCGAGAGAACCATCAGGGGATAATCTTGAATGTTCAACCAGAAGATTAGAATTTTTATCAATCTTAGCGTCAGATTTAACTTCGATGGTTATTTTACTGCCATTCCTCATTTCAAGAATAAAATCTATATCTTTTTTCTGATACTCCTTATCTTCCCTTACATCATGTATATGTTTAACATCCAGAATCATGGGTAAGATTACTAAACATTTTTCCTCATTTAACCTGCCCTTATAAAAAGAGTACGGCCTGTTTGGGGCAATATCCATAGTGTAATACCCTCCATTTTAATATAATCTACTTAATCCCTCTTGTCAGGATAGAATAGAAAAGGTATAATCAATGTAGTGAATTTGTCTTATCTGCCGGTACAAGTTTTTGTATTAGTCGATAAGATATTTTATTTTATACCATTATGTGAATATTTACTATTTTTGATTTTCTTTCACCTCCTTTTTATATCTGCACTTCTTTTTTATTAACATTTTGCTTTCTTAATCTATCTGAAATTTTCTTATCAAAAAGGGACATCATCAGAATTTGTGTCTGAAATTTCATTATTAAGAGGTTTTTTTTCATCATCGGTTCCTAAGTCCATGATCATTTGTTCATAATGTTTAACTAAAGTCGAGTAATATATTCTTTCAAAAACTAGATCAATCAATTTTTGATCGGCATTTTCAAAGAAATCACTTACACTTGCCAAACTATCAGCCAATTTACTTATAAAAGGCATTGTATTTCGTAATCTATTTGGGAAGCCTTCTATAGCAACGTGATAACCTCCTTCTTCCACATCTATATAATAACCATAAGTATCATAAAATAGTTGTAATAAAAACCCCTTCCAGGATATATTATTAAAAGTGCAGTTAACTAATTTATTTCTTAACGTACTAATAATATCGTTATTCTCCCAACTTCCAAACTCTATCCTATCTCCGAAAACTGAAGCAATATTTTCGGAAAGCTCAATTATAAGGGACTGAACCTTTTTAGAATTTAATGATTTTTTGTAATTTTTAAATTCAATAAAATCTACTAAATCTATGTTATTATCATATAAATTAGTAATAAAAATTTTAAGAAATTCCTGCCTGCTGGTATTCATTCTTCCGGCATATTCATCTAATTTATCAACAATATTTTTAGAGAGTTTTCTTATAACAACTTCATATTCTTTTTCTTTAACTTCTTTTTCAATTATTTCTTCTTCCTTTTTATCTTTTTCACTTGTTTCTTCTTCGCTTTTATCTTTTTTAGACATCTTTATACCTCCTATTTTTACAAGTATACCATATAATTAATTACTTGTCAACTATTTTCTTAAAAAAAATAATTAATAATATATTTAGTAGTTAATTTTATAATTAACTAATAAATTAACTGCCTATTAATAACAGATCATATAAAAAAACTAATTAACCCAGGTTGCTATTTATCAATAATAATTCCAGAAAAAGTCATTATGAACCGAAAGTGGAGTAATCTCTGAAACTCAGCAACCACCTTTTATTGCATCGTTGCTGCGCTCCTCGCAATGACCTTTTATAATTTTAAATTTTATATTATTAGCATTATTTCCTGATAAAGCACAACTTAGAAAATAAAGATCTTTTTTTGTTATATATCCTGTGTTAGAATATGAAGTAATTACAGGTCAAAAATTCACATTGTAAGGAGAAATTTATGAGAATAAAAAAAATAAGTGTCAAAAATCTTTTTGGAATATTTAATTATGAAATTCCTTTAAATTTAAATGAGCATATCACAATTATACACGGTCCGAATGGATTCGGGAAAACCACTTTACTCAGGCTATTAAATGCATTCTTTAAATCATTTTACAGTGAGATTCGTCATATTCCATTCAGTGAGATAATGGTAGATTTTGATAATAATACCAGTCTATGCCTGAAAAAGACTGTAAAAGAACATAAAAAAGAAACCAATAATATGCTGTTATGGGAGCATACACTGAAGAATGGTAAAAAAGAATCTCATTTAATTAATCCTCTCAAACCTGAAGATTTTGAATTCCCTTTTCATTTACTGAGGAAACCTGGTATTGATAGAATAAACCATGAAAACTGGCTTGATATGGCAAACCAGAAAAAACTTTCCTTTGAAGAAGTCCTAGATAGATGCAAAGATAAAATACCGGTAAATATACCTGAAGTTAAAGAACCGGCATGGTTAAAAAAGATAAAAAATTCTATAGAGCTCAAATTTATAGAAACCCAGCGATTATTAAATTTCTCACATCTGAACCGGAATTATGAAGAAAAACCATTAATGATACCGGCAGTTATTACTTATTCCAGAGAACTGGCGAATGCGATCCAGGATAAACTCGGTGAATATGCAGCACTGTCTCAGTCTATGGATAGAGATTTTCCAATGAGACTGGTCACAGGAGATGGAGTTCCGGAATTGACAATAGATGAATTGAAAAAAGAACTGAAAGAACTTGAAGAAAAACGTTCCCGCCTCATGGATACAGGTCTTTTAGATAAAGAAAAGGAAATAGATTTTAAGTTATTACAAAAAATCGATAAAAACAACAGAAATGTTCTGTCTGTATATGTAAACGATGTTAATAAGAAATTGAGTGTCTTTGATGAGTTAAATAATAAAATAAATCTTTTTGTAAACATTATTAATAACAAATTCCTTTATAAAAAAATGTCTGTAAATAAAAAAGAAGGTTTTGTATTTAAGTCCGATAGTGATAAATTCTTATCTCCCGGAGAGTTGTCATCAGGTGAACAGCATGAACTGGTTTTATTTTACGAATTACTATTTAAAGTTAACCCTGATTCTCTTATTCTTATAGATGAGCCGGAACTCTCTCTTCATATTGTATGGCAGCAGCAATTTATTAAAGATCTGCTGGAAATATCAAAACTTGTCGGGTTTGACGTTCTTATTGCAACTCACTCACCACAGATAATTCATGACAGATGGGATTTAACAGTTGAACTGGAGGCTGACAGAAGTGAGACAATATCTTACGGCAAATGATATTGCCAATACTGTTCGTATGACTCGCTCTTTGCATGGTGGTACAATCCTGTTAGTCGAAGGTGATACGGATATAAGGGTTTATGAAAGATTTATTGATAATAATAATTGTAAATTAATCCCATCTTTCGGCAAATATAATGCTATTGATGCTTTAACTATACTTATCAGAGGTAATGTTAAAGGAATAGTGAGTATTGTTGATGCAGATTTCTGGAGACTTGATAATATTAAATACCCTAATAATTTATTTCTGACAGAAACTCATGATCTTGAGTCTATGATTTTATGCTCAGATGCTCTGGAGAAGATTCTTTCCGAATTCGGATCAGATAAAAAAATAAAACAGACCGGTAAACCATTAAGAGATATTTTACTTGAAATTGCTATGCCCATCGGCATTTTACGATGGATTTCCTCTCCCGGAAAAAATAATTTGTCATTAAAATTTAAAGACTTATTTTTTGAAAAATTTATAGATAAAAATACATTGGATATAAATATTGAGAAACTGATTGGAGAAGTAAAAAACAATTCATTTAATGTAATTTTAGATGAGAACCTTATAAAAAATGAAATAATGCAATTATTGAGTAAACCTTATGACCCCTGGCAAATTTGTTCAGGTCATGATCTGGTAGAAATTTTATCAATCTGTCTCCGTAATGAATTTGGGAATAAAAAAGCAAAAACTGTTACCATACAGGTATTGGATAGCGTATTAAGAATTTCCTATGAATATTCATACTTCCGTTTAACCGGCCTTTATTCTTCACTTGAAAGCTGGGAAAAGTTAAATCCTCCTTTTAAAATACTAAAATAGGGAAATATTTATCTATTATTTATGGACGAAATCATAATTAAAAATTTTAAAATAATCTACCACAGATGCAAAAAAATAAAGAAAAATTTTTCTTAATTCAACTTGTTTTATAAAAGGAAAAATTATATAATCCTTATGAATATTAAAAAACTAAAGGAGATGTAATTTTTTATGAAGAAAGTATTATGTATAGCTATAGCTGCACTTTTTATCATTGGACTTTACTGTAATGCTATGGCTAAAGAAGCAGTCGATGAAGAGAATGATCCTGCTCAGGTAACAGAATTATTTTATACATCCATGGAAACAGGCGACGTAGAAACTATGTTAACACTCCTTCCTGAAGCAAAAGCAGAAAAAGTCAGTAATTTTTTAGAAACTGCAAAAGACCAGGATATGAACAAAGCAGATAATATAACAATCTGTTGCTTTACAACAGGCCTGGTTAAAGCAGGACAGGCGAAATGTACATTAAAGGATATAAAGACTACTGTAATTGAAGACACCGATACATCTGCTAAAGTAGAGATAACTTTTACTGCAGATACTGAAATAGGAGTTCAGAAAGCAACAGAAAAAGTTGACGATACAGTGACCCTGATAAAAGAAGGCGATAAATGGGTTATAAAAGAGATTAAAGAAAATATCAAATAAGATAATTTTTAGAAAAAATTAATTGTTCTTATCTTTTATCCATAGAAACACGGGAAGCCGTGTTTCTATCATTTTTATTTTCAGGTGGAACTGGCTGCTGTAAAACCTGATGGTGGCAAATGGGGTTTATAGATAAGTAATATGGTTATCCCACCTGAATTTGATTGTGCAGATTATTTTTCGGAAGGACTTGCATCTGTCCAGGACGGAGGTAAGATGTTATATAGATAAATCAGGAAAAATAATCTGGCAGAGAAAATAATCATATTTACACCGGCATAAGGTGATATTCATCTTTCTTGAACAGTTTCTACCTCTTTAATCTCAGAAGGCTGCAGTCTTTCGTTTAAAGGAATTTTTTCACTGTAAATTACCTCACACCCAACTGAACGGGCAATTTCAAGAGCATAATCTCTCAGTATTGCAACAGGCTCTCTGGAATTATATTCTTCTTTTCTGCTGACTGAAATCTGTTTTTTATATGTTCTTATTTTATCATCCTGAAATACCAGTTGAACAGAAAAGACGGTATATTTAACTCTGATAAGTCTGTCAAAACCGGGAGCAGCCCATTTTTGTCTGTCATCATAGGCATCTACTTCATATTCAACATCTAATAATTTCACATGTTTAATATGAGTGAAAGGACATAAGACCTCTGTTTTTTCTTTGAAAAGAAATTTTTTATATTTCATGACACATTTTTTCTCTGAGTCAAGAATGAGTGTTTCTTTGATAGTCAGCCTGATAAATAAAGATATTACGCTTATGACAGAACCAAAAATTAATAATAATTTGCTTTCCGGAATAAATCCGATACAAAACAAAAGAAAACCGATAATGATAAGTGAAGTGAAGAATATTTCCCTTTCTGCCTCAAAATTATCAAATTTAATATGTGTAATAGATGAAAGAGTGTAAGATATTTTGTGTAAACCTCCGAAATCAGATAGAATAAGACGATAGTAGAGCATCTAATAAGCCATCCAATAGAAAGACCCGGTACAAAATCTTCTGCTTTAAATTACTAAATTATTAATAGACCTCATCATGACTTCCTATATCTATTAAAATAACCTTATCTTCAGACAAAAACTTAAAAATCACTCTACAATCATAATCAACACTAAAAGCCCAGGAATCAACAAGGTTCCCTGTCAATTTATGAGTTCTTAAACTACGGTTAAAAGGATTTTCTGAAAACAAATT
>Ga0351856_1172_pt1 | contig 11895 bp, 7 predicted proteins | sample BONcelHFGM3001D8_FD_206798 | JGI IMG/M metagenome (GOLD analysis project Ga0351856, IMG submission 206798) | Enriched cells from coal bed in the Powder River Basin, Montana, United States - BONCAT cells FGM rep2 HSBNCT.FGM.300.1.D8 ... | reverse complement strand
ATGAGTTTTTGTGATAAGTGCGGCCATCAGAACAGAGAAGATGCAAAATTCTGCCAGGGATGCGGAGGTAAGATAATTCCCATTACGGATAGCGGTTCTCTCGGTAAGGGAATAATACTTGACGGACGTTATGAAATCAAGAGAAAGATAAAATCAGGCGGTATGGGATCTGTCTATGAAGCTGTAGATAGAAGATTTCTGGATAAATCATGTGCCGTGAAAGAAATGCTTACACAATCCACCAATCCTGCAGATCAGCAGTATATGATAAAAGCTTTTAGAAAAGAAGCTGAAATACTCCATGATCTGAGACATCCGAATTTACCTATTGTAAAGGATTATTTTATAGAACATGGCCGTTATTATCTTGTTATGGATTATATTGACGGTAAAGACCTTGAAACTGTTATTCAGGGATATTTTCCTGTAGGTGTGCCTGAAGATAAGGTTCTTAACTGGTCAAAACAGATACTTGATGCCCTTGATTATCTCCATTCACAGTCTCCTCCCGTAGTTTACAGAGATTTAAAACCTGCAAATATAATGATTAAACATTCCGATGGGAAAATCATGCTTATAGATTTCGGTATTGCAAGAAGGGTTTTGCCTGACAGTCAGACAACGAAAACTTCAGTAGGAACCCCTGTTTTTGCAGCAGAAGAACTCTTTTACGGTAAGCCTGTGCCGGCATCTGATATTTATTCCCTGGGAGCTACCATGCATTGTTTGCTCGCAGGTGAAATGCCTGTAGTACCATTTTCTTTCAAATCCTTAAGAGAAATCAATCCTGATTTATCTGAAGAACTGGAAGATATAGTTATGAAAGCCCTTTCTATGGCACCAAAAGATAGATATATAAGTGCAAAGGAAATGAAAAAAGCTATTGAAGAATATGAAGAAAAAAATGGAATAAAAAAAGTTAAAGAACCAGTAAATAAAATTACAGAGAAAGATTGTCAATTAAAAGAAGATATAGAAAAATACGAGGTTAAGATCAAAGAAAGTAAGCCTCAAGCTGCACCTCCACAGATTACTGCAATACCTCCTGCGCCATCAAAAGTAAAAAATAAGAAAAAGGTTATTTTCGCCTTTTTATCTGTTCTTTTAATAATATGTGTTTTTTCTCTGTGGAAATTTTATTTCAACAGTCCGGAAAGATTTATAAATATGGCAAAAGAAGAATTATCTAAAAAACATATCCCAGAAACTATAAAGTTATGTAATAAAGCTTTACTTTTAAAATCAGATAATAAAGAAGCTCACAGATTACTTTTAGAGGCCTATCTTGCTCAGGAAGATGCCGGACATGCCGGAGAAGAACTGGAGGTTCTGCTTAAACTGGGAGAAGGAACTTCAGAAAACTATCTTAAATGGGGTGAAGGTTTTTACTCTTTAAAGGATTATTTTTCTTCTGCCAGATGTTTTGAACAGGTTCTGAAAAACGATGGGAAGAACATGGAGCTTCTTGTCAGAACTGCCAGATGTTATGAACTTGCCGGTAAAAAAGAAGAAGCTCTTAAGAAATATACAGAACTTGGAAATATTTATCTTAAAAAAAAAGAATTTCAAAAAGCAGAGGATTTTTTTAAGTCTATTTTAAAACTGGATAAAGATAATATTCAGGCAAAAGAAGGTCTTGCCCTGTGTCATTGGGAAAATAATAAATATCAGGATGCTGTAAAATTACTGAATAGTTTACCTGATAATGAGAAAAACAGGAAGGAAATAAAGGAAATATTTCTGGAATGTTATTTAAAAATGGGACAGGAATATATGGATAATGAAAATATTGATGGGGCACTTAAAGAATATAAGAAGGCCTTTATGGTGGATAAAAATAATATATCAATAAAAAAAGATCTTGCAAGATGTTATCTAATAAAAGCCAGAAGTTTTATCAAAGAAGGTAATATTAAAAACGCGAAAGACATGTGTAAAAATGTTAAAACACTTTTTACAAAAGGAGAATTTTCTATTCAGCTAAATGCAATTGAAAAGGAAATAAGTGAAAAGGAAATTAAAAAAGTATCTCCGACTCCGATTCCTTCTTACAATCCTCCTTCTTACAATCCTCCTGTCAGTGATGGCGGCGGTGAAAATCCCGATGTAATAGGGCCATAATGGACGTAATGCGTGATGCGTGACGCGTGACGCGTGACGGGTAATAATATATTACTCTACTCACTTTTAAACCCTTCACAGGGCGAACACAGAGGTTCGTCCCTACTCTTCACCCTTCACCACCCATGGTATTTCAATTCCTCCGTTAGAAAGATAGCCTTCTATGTTCCATGCTACTATGGTGATAATATTTTTTTCTCCTGGTAAGAAGGAATAACCTGAAAGATCAATATTTATTATATCTTTACCTTCATAGCTCCCTATTTCTTTATTATTTAAATATATCTGTATTTTACCTATACCTCCTCCCTGATCAAAAAGTTTTACAGTGAGCTTTTTATCTTTTCCTACAGGTTCTACTTTTATTTCAGGGAAAAAGTGAAGATCTTTCAATTGAATTACTTCTCGCCACGGTTCATTATTAAATCCTGTTATTTTTGCGAGTAATCCAGGTTCGTAATAACAATCTTTAAGCTGAAGAAGAACTACCGGTTTATTGCCTGTAACAAAATGTATTGTTTTCATACCTTTAAATGTTGAGTCAAATCTATAGTCTTCTCCTATAATAGCCCAGTCTTCCTGACCTGTTGAAATAATAGTGCCTTTTTCTTTTCCTGATATTATGTCCCATAATTTGATTTTCATATCATCTCCGCCTGTAGCAATTATTTTCCCTGATGGTGAAAAGGAAATGGAGTTAATTTTTTTTGAATGGCCCTTTAAAGTTAAAATTTCTTTTCCCGTTGATATATCCAGTAATTTTACTCTATTATTTTTATCTGAACAGGCAAGTATTTTTCCGTCAGGACTGAATGACATGGGAGGTAAAGCTTCAATCTGTAAAATTTCTTTTCCTCTGTCTGCTTCTATCAGTATTACTTTATTTTCTATGGGTTTTATTTTACTTTCCGTCATTGATAATTCACTGTCTTTAGAACCTGCTGCCAGTAATTTTCCGTCAGGACTGAAGACTGTAAAAGTATTTCCTTCACCCACTGTTTCAAAATTATTTATTTCTTTTCCTGTCTTTATATCCAGAAGATTTACCGTTATGTTATTTGTACTGAGCATATCTCTCATTACGCCACATGCCAGGATGGTATCACTGAAAGACAGTGATGTTACAGTATTTGAAAGATCTTTTAAAAACAGTGATGTTTTATCTTCTGTCACGTCATAGAGCATAATCCTGTCTCTATATTCTCCGCATCCTGTGGCGATTTTTCTGTCATCCCTGCTGAAGGCTATAGCACTGAATTGATTTTCTTTATCTTCAATGGTTTTTATTAATTTACCTGTTTTTATATCCCACAGTTTTACAGAGAAAGAACTACTTTCTGCCAGGATTTTCTCAATTCTTCCTGCCAGAATTTTCCCGTCATGACTGAAGACTATTGTATCTATTGATTCATATTCTTTCTCAGATAGATCTGTGAAAATTTCTTCCATTTTTTCAAAAGGCTGTAGAGATTTTCCTGTCTCCAGATCCCATAGTATGATAGATTTTTTTTCTTTGCCTTTTTTGTCATATGCTTTATAATCTGGATGAAAGATATATCTACTTATAATACATGCAAGAATTTTTCCGTCAGGACTGAAAGTAACAGATGATATACCATTGGCTTTTCCTTCCAGGTATTTTATCTGTGAACTTATATCTCCCAGTGGATCTATTGTACTTATATCCCAGAGTCTTACCTTATTATCATCACAGGCGATAGCAAGTATCATGCCATCCGGGCTGAATGATACCGACTCGATAGAAGATGGGAATCCTTCAACTTTAAATATTTCCTTTCCAGATAACCTGTCCCATAGTATAATTCTTTTATCATAGTCGGCACTGGCCAGGATTTTCCCGTCAGGCGAGAAAGAAACAGAGATTACCATGTCTGAATGACCTGTAAGACTATAAATCTCCTGTCCTGTTGAAATATCCCAGATGTTAACCTTACTGTCATCACATCCTCCTGCCAGATATTTTCCATCGGCACTTAAAGAAATTGAATTTACAGCACTATAAGCCTTAAAGCTGGAGATTTCTTTTCCGCCATTGTTTAAATCCCACAATTTTATTGTTCCGTCTTTGCTTCCGCTTGCCAGTATCTTTCCTTTCCGAAAGAATTTTATCGATGAAACTGCCCTGGAATGACCTGTCATGGTAAAAATCTCTTTACCTGTCTCTATATCTATAATATCTATGAATCCTTTTTTATCTCCTCCCATAGCAAGATTTTTCCCGTCAGAGCTGAAGGAAAGACATTCTACTACCGTATCAGTTTTCTTAATTGTAGAAATTACAGAGCCATCTATGACAGACAAGAGGTTTACTGTTCCGTCTGAACTTCCGCCTGCAAGCATATTTCCATCAGGACTGAAACAAAGGGAAAGGATACCTTCTGTGTGTCCGTAAAGGGTTCTGAGTTCTTTACCGCTTTTTACATCCCATAGCTTTACAGTTCCATCAATACTTCCGCTTGCAAGAATTTTTCCATCAGGGCTGAAAGAACATGTCCATACTATACCGGAATGACCTGACTGTGTTACAAGTTCAAGTTTCTGACAGTATGAGCTCGAAATAAGAGATAAAAGAAGCAAGTTTGTAAAGATAAAAAGTGAGAATTGTTTCATTGGTAATCAATAACGCGTGACTGGCGTCACGCGTTATTATTTTTCCCTCATCTTGTAAAAATCTGAACCCTGTGATTGAATGTATCAGAAATATAGATCTTACCATTAACAGGATTTATAGCTACACCGATAGGAGTATTAAATGTATCATTCGTATGTCCCGGTATGCCTGTTTTACCGGCAGTATCTATATATTTTCTATCATGATCATAGACCTGAACCCTGTGGTTTCCAGTATCAGTTATGAATATATTTCCATTTGAGTCAAAAGCTATGTCGCCAGGTCTGTAAAAGTGATAGTTGTCACTGCCTGCTACACCTGTTTCACCTATTGTTGCTACATACTGACCGGAAGAATTATAGATTTGAACTCTATGGTCTTCATAGCTGTCACTGGTATATATGTTATTATTTTTATCAATTGCTATACCATCTGGAGCTAAAGAACCAAAATAATAATTAATGTTATTACGATCATTTGAACCTATTGTCTGTGCAAGGTTATCTGCAGTGTCTATTTTACTTATACGGAAATTTCTAAAATCAGTTATGAATATATTTCCCGGAGAATCTACTGCTACATCAAGAGGTTCATTAAAGAGCTGGCCATTCTTACTTCCTACGACACGGACAGGATTGCCGTTTTTATTAACTACTATAATCCTGTTGTTAGGGCCGTCTGATATATAGAGGTTATCCTGAGAGTCTAAGGCAAGTCCTGCCGGGGTATTCAGATTAGTTCCTTCTGCACTGCTTATAGTAGCTATATAGTTATTATTTATATCAAATTTCTGTATCCTGTTATTAAAGGCATCTGCTATATAAAGATTACCTGTGCTATCAATTGCAAGTCCTTCCGGCCTGTTCAGGTGATTGTTATCATTTCCTGATATTTGACTTTCTCCTATAGTGCCGCGGTAGATAAATGTAGAACCGGGAGATGCCGTCAGATTAAGATCCTGTGTTGCTGAGGCACCGGCATTTATTGTTATTATATTGGAAGCAACCTGGCCCTTATACTGGGCAACAACTGTTACAGACCCTGCCGGTACTTCCGGTAAAAAATAATGTCCATTATTATCTGTTGCTGTAAAATATGAGGTACCTGCGATTTCAACCTTTACGCCTGAAACAGGTTTATAATCTGCATATACAGTTCCCTGTAAGGAACCACTTTCAGGAGCTATAAAAATAAGACTGTTTGCTTTTTTTTCTGGAGCATTATTTATATAAGACTCTATTTCTACAAAAAGAGGATAGGTACCATTGAGAATAATACCTTCTCTTGCACCTGCAGGTATTTCATTTACCAGAAGATTTGTTTTGGAAGTAAATAAACCATTTTTCTGATCTATAGTGACATATTTATCCTGTCCCTGATCATTTTTATTGCTTATATGCCAGATTAATCCTGTATTATTATCAACAACTCCGATCAAATTTTCCTCTCCCTGTTCCGATGAGTATATTTTCCAGGTAACATCTTCTGTTTCTATAACTGTATCTCCTGTTTTTCCATAGCTGTAAAACTGATGTGATCTGCCCTGGAGAATAGTAATCTGGTTATCCTTCGAAGGAGCAATGAAGAATTGATCCGGTATATTACTTTGAGCTTCCTGATTACCTACTGGCACATCCTGTGTAATTGATACATACCCTGTTTTTTCTGCAGTAAGTTTCCTCAGACCATCAGGTATATCACTGAATAAAAAATAACCTTTTTCATCTGTTACTGCTGTTTTATCTGTACCTTCCAGATGCATATTTACACCGTTCAGAGCTGCATATTTATTTCCCTGCCAGTTGATTTTTGAAGGATCGTCTTTTATGACTATCATGCCTGAAGTTTCTGCCTGGGATGATGAAAGTTTTTGATCCGAAAGAAGGGGTATACAGGCAAAGCCTGCTTCGGAACTAAAAACAGTGGCTATAAGACCTACAAGAGCACCGCAACCTGATACTTCTATAAGTAGAATTGAGCCCATAAGAAATGTTAAAATAAGTTTTATAATTAAATGCTTTTTTAACTTCATTGATTTTTTTCCTTTCTCAGTTTTTTTTAATTATTTTCTTTGATTTTTTCTTTAATCTTTTCCAGGAGTTCTCTAACTTCTTTAGACAGTATTCCCTCAGGTTTTTTTGTAAGATAAATTTCAAATGCTTCTTTTGCTTTATTATACTCTCCTTCCTTTGTATAAATACGTCCCAGTGCATAATAAATAAGATGGTATTCACTATTTATCTCCTGTGCCTTTCTAATTTCTTCCAGAGACATATCATACTTATTCATTTCTGCATAACATAGACCTGAATATATATAGGCTTCTATCACAAAAGCACTATGAGGGGTTTTTATATCATTTGACAGGGTAATTACTGTTTTAAATTTATCTATGGCTTCTTCACAGTTTCCTTCTATTGCGCAGGTATGCCCTAAAAAAAAGTTTACTTCAGGAGAAGTTGCACCGGCAATTTCATAAGCTTTGTTAAAGTAATTTAAAGCTGTTTTTCTATCTTTTTTAAATACATATATCCTCCCAATATTGATATAAGCTTCTACATAACATTTATTAAACTCCAGTGCTCTTTTATAATTCTCTATTCCTTTATCCCATAATTCTTCAGCTTTATCTTTTCTATCATTATCATATTCGATTATTCCCTGGAACGTGTATGTATTGCCAAGACTCTTGTAGGCTTCAGGCAGGTCAGGATCCAGGCTAATAGCTTTCCGGGCTGCTTTCAAAGATTCGTTCAGGGAATTTTTATCACCTGTCTTAAAGTAAGCAGCTTTATAAGCCATAGCATCTGCCAGGCCAGCATGGGCAAGAGCATAATTTGGATCTATTTCTATTGCTTTCTTAAAGAATTCTATGGCTGTATCATTATCTTCTGATGATTTGAATTTAACATAAAAATCACGGCCCTGAGCATAACAAACATAGGCAGGGCCGGATCTGGTATAATCTTTATTTACTGTTGCAACCTGTTCTTCTGTAAGTGCTACAGGTACAGCTTTTGTTATATACTGTGCTATATCACCCTGCAATTTATTTACAGACTCTATATTAGCACTTTTCTCTATACCTTCTATACCGCCTTCGATATTTACAGGCTCACTTATAAAAACCTCTTCTTCTTTGTTGTCTTCTTTTCTGAGATCCAGTATTTGAGAACCTGCTCTGAAACTATCTCTCGTAAGTGCCTGTATTGTTCCGATTACTACCAGGTCTGCATCGAGTAGATCACCTATTTTAACAGCCATTTCTTTTGTAATTAATGCATCAGGTTTTATGCCTAATTTCTTTTTAGCCCTTTCCAGATGTGTTCTTTCTATGAGATTTATACCTTTTATCGCTGACAGTCTTGTTATTGTCATATCGGCAAAAGATGAACCTATATAACTTATTCTCGGTATGTCAGGATTTAGATTGAACGAGTTTATAGTAAGTACATTTAATTCTACTCCATAACATTTTTTTTGATTATCTTTTATACTTAAATAATAAAATAAAGTTAAAAGTAAAAAGAAAAATAATAGAAAGAAAGATGCCTTTTTTTTCATAAATTTAACCTCCTTACTCCTTATTTTTATATTTTACATAAAAAAAATTTCTTTTTTATTATAACATATTTTATAATTTTAAATCAATTACCATAAAAATATATATTACACTATTTATATTCAGAAAGAATTTTTGATAGTCTTCCATTATTATTTTGATTTAGAAAAAACATCTAACCTATAGAGTTTTTAGCATCTGATAAAGCTAGATTTTATAAAGATAATTCATAATAAAAGTATTAGCAGAACAGCATCGATATTTCAACGAGAGTAAATATTATAAAATTAATTGTATGATTACTTATTTACCTGGAGCGGTATTAATGGATACAGAGGCTATTTGACCGGTCACTATTGAGCAAATTATCAGATTTTTTACTTTCTAAATATAATGTATCAGGGCAGAAATCCAATCCATTTATCCATTGTATACTACCAAGAAATGGTTTGACAGAATTAAATATCCGACGATCTTTTAACTGGTAAAAAATGCCTTTATCCAAGTAAGGTTTCACATCAAAAACTCTCTTTTCATTATTATCAAATAAAAGACTCAAAGTATAATCATCTTCTGGATGAACTTCTTTAATTCTTGGATTCATAATTATCCCCCTATTATCTGAGAGGTTCTATTTTAAATATTTCGTGCCCTGATGAAGCAAGCTCCCAGTCTGCCATCAAGTCTTCTTTATGTATTTCTATCCATGCCTGAACCAGTCTTGACTTATTCTGTGGTATTTCTCCATCTATCAATTGTCCGTCTGGAATTGAAAATACTGCTTCCTGCCCCTGATAACGGACATGGATATGTGGCAATTGATGTTTTCTATTATCGAAAAAATACAAAGAAACAATTATGCCATAGAACATTGAAATAATAGCCATTATATCAATCCTCCATGATTATGTCATAAAAAGTCATATTTTATTGGATATTACCTGCAAGTTAAGCAAGATGCTTATAGACAAATTCTCCTTTCATCTTAAATGAAGCTTTCATTTTTGTCAAGATATAGCATGTTGTATAATTTCTGAAATAGTTTTTATCATATCGTCAGTCATAGATGAACAGATAGGAAGACATATTACCTTTTTATAGACCTCATCTGTGAAGGGCAAATTACAGGTCATATTCATATGGAGGGCTTTCTGATGATGATTCGGATAAAAATATTTCCTTGTAGTTATCCCTTCTGCTGCAAGGGCTTTATAAAGTGAATCTCTTGAAAGTCCAAACTCAGGTTCTATTAATATAGCAAAATCCTTATAAGAACTTTTACCGGAAGGATGTATTTTTTGAAAAGAAATACCGGGAATTTCGGAAAGATACTTTTTATATAATAAAGCCAGATGATTTCTCAATTTTGCATTTTCATCCAGAAGTTTAAGAGAATAAATACCGGTTAAAGAGTTAAATTCCGCAAGTCTGGCATTAAGTCCTTTAAATAAACAGTCATAATCACCGGGATTTCCATATTCAATAGCGATTCTTATCCTTTCTGCCAGTTCTCCGTCTTCTGTTGTTATTACACCGCCTTCTCCTGTGACTAAAAGTTTGGTAGGACTTGTAGAGAAAACCTCTGCATTACCGTATCTTCCCAGAGTCTTATCATTAAGTTCTGCGCCTAAGCCATGGGCACTGTCAAAAATCAACTTTAAATTATAACCTGTGGCAATATCTTCCAGATCTTCAACATCTGCAGGATTTCCGAATATATGTACTGCCATGATGGCAGACGTCTGTGAAGTAATGGCTTCTTCCGCTTTAGAAGGTATTATATTGAAGGTTTCCGGGTCACAGTCTACAAATACAGGCTTTAAATTATTCCACATAATGGCATGAACTGTTGAAGGAAATGTAAAACTTGGTACCAGTACTTCACCTTTTAAATCCATACAATGAAGAACCAGAACCAGTCCCAGAGTACAGTTTGAAACTCCTATGGCATGATTTACACAGAGATATTCTTTTAAATTTTCTTCATATTCTTTAAGATATTTACCTTTAGTAAGCATACCTGAAGAAAATATATCTTTCAAATTTTCCTCCATATCTTCATAGGCAGGAAGTAATGGTTTAACGAAAGGTAAGGGAGGTAAAAATGCGGGCTTACCTCCTAAAATTGCAGGTTTCTTCATAAAAATTAACATCCTGATTAAACTTCATACTATACGCTGATCAGGGAGCGTAAAAAATTAACTGTTATTGACTTTACTTAAGAAATAACAAGAAAAGTTCCCCATCCATGAGCAATTTTTTTACCTGAGTCAGTCTCAAGAATCCCTTCGGTAAGAATTTTCCTTTTATTTTGAGTTACAATCCATCCCTGAATATTTAATAATTCATCAGGTTCTGCATAGTGATGAAATCTGACGTTCAACTCCACTGTGAGAGCTTCAATATGCTGTGCTATAATAGATTTCGACATGGCTTCATCTATTACAGTGCTTAGAAGGCCTCCATGAACTATTCCTTTAAAACCTTCATGTTTAATAGAAGGTATCCATTGACCGAAAATTTTACCATCAGGGAGAATTTCATAATTTATCATAAGACCATTGGAATTTTTCTGACCACATATAATACAATGATCATTCTCAATGGCATGTAAAGTTGTTACCACTATAAAATTACCTCTTTCTTTAATTTTTTACAGAATTAGATCCATATCATTCCTCCATATCATCACATGATTTTTTCATAAAACAACTGAAGAACATTCTTTTTATCCAGTCCCAGTGAAGATATAAATGAATAATCATACCAATGAGAAATATTACTGCAAATATAAAATGCATATCTCCCCACTGATGCCTTGTCAGGAAAAAAAATCTTCTTTTACCTCCTGAACCAGGAGGCAGTATATATTTCAATATTCACCCGCTGCAGGATATGCCCAGAAGAGCTATAAAAGATGTAAAATCAATCCAGAAATTTAATATGTGTTTTTTCATGCTTCAAACCTCCTTATATAAAAATTTTCACCGTTATATTCTGTTTTTACAAGCAAATTTTCCTTTAACAGTACCGAATATTTTCATAGCATTTCTCCTTTTTTCATACATACAAAAGATTTTTTAGGAACCTTCAGTAAATTATATATAAGAGGACATTTTGCTATAAACAAAAAATAAATATTCTTGCCGTCAATACTCTGAAGCGTTTCATAATTGCCCTGTCCTTTAGATATAATCAAGTCGGCAGCATTAAAATATTCCCTGAATTCCTCAGATGTATCCTCAAGAATAATTCCCGGCGCACAGTCTCCCGTATCAATTACTTTAATTAATTCCGTAAGTCCCGCCTCTTTTGCATCTTCCATCGTGGCATCATTAATAACAGGATTTCCCCTTGTTACTGCAACAATCTTATCTCTATCTACCATATTAAGCTCTATAAGTCTTTCTATAAAGAGTTTATCAAAAATAATTTCTCCTGCATTATCTGTCACATATAATATGAGAGATGCTTTAGAAATATCATTGATTAAATTATTATAATGATCTATTACGGGAATTTCCTTTAAGGCATTATTAAGTGTTTCCTGTATATTAAAATCCTGGTTCGGGCCAAAATC
>Ga0351856_1088_pt1 | contig 11970 bp, 13 predicted proteins | sample BONcelHFGM3001D8_FD_206798 | JGI IMG/M metagenome (GOLD analysis project Ga0351856, IMG submission 206798) | Enriched cells from coal bed in the Powder River Basin, Montana, United States - BONCAT cells FGM rep2 HSBNCT.FGM.300.1.D8 ... | reverse complement strand
ATCCCTGAGGGCGATGGCGTTCAATACGGGCCTGGTCAAGTCATACGGTTGCCTGCCGGTGACGGAAGATGAACAAGCAAGAAACGGAGCGAGCATGAAAACCTTTCTCGACGAAGTGAACGAAAAAATCAACGGGGTGCCGATCCAGAGGTGCTACCACTGCCGGAAGTGTACGGCCGGCTGCCCCCTGGCTTCGACCATGGAATACAATCCCAACAAGATCATCAAGATGATCCAGATGGGAATGAAACGCGAGGTCCTAAGCAGTGCCACCATCTGGCTGTGCGCCTCGTGTGAGACCTGCATCACCCGCTGTCCCAACGAAGTGGATATCGCCCGGATGATGGATGTCCTGCGGGAGATGGCCATTGCCGAGGGTGTGGCGGCCAAGGAAAAGAACATCCTTTCCTTCCACAAGGCCTTCCTGTGGAGCATCAAATTCGGAGGCCGGATCAACGAACCGCTGATGATGGTCAACTACAAGCTCAAATCCGGGGACTACTTCTCCGACATGGGCATGGGGATCGATATGTTTATGAAGGGGAAACTGTCCCTCGTTTCTCCCCGGACCAAAGACCTGAAATCGGTCAAACAGATTTTTGAAAAAACCAAGAACGTATAGCGCTGATACGGATCAGTAAGGAGGCAAGCGTTGAAAGTTTCATATTATCCGGGATGTTCCCTCCATGGGACGGCGAAGGAGTATGACCAGTCTGTCAAGGCCATGAGCAAGGCCCTGGGCATCGAACTACAGGAGGTGGAGGATTGGTCCTGCTGCGGCGCCACATCGGCCCATGCGACCAACTTCAAGCTGTCCGTGGCCCTGCCGGCCCGGAACCTTGTGGCCATCGAGAAGGGCGCCGAGAAAGAGGTCATGGTCCCCTGCGCCGCCTGCTTCAACCGCTTCAAGTCGGCCCAGCATCACCTTGCCCATGATGCATCCCTGAAGAAGGAAATCGAAGGGGTGATCGGTCGCCCCTATGCGGGGACGGCGGTGGTGAAGAATCCCATCGGCATCCTTCATGATGACGTTGGATTGGACGTCCTGGCCGGAAAGGTTGTCAAGAAGCTGACAGGGCTCAAACCCGTGTCCTATTACGGCTGTCTTCTCGTCCGGCCTCCCGAGGCCTGCCAGTTTGAGGATGTGGAAAACCCCTACATGCTGGACAATATTCTGACGACCTTAGGCGCCGATGTAAGGCCCTGGTCTTACAAGACGGATTGCTGCGGCGGCAGCTTGACCATCAGCCGGACGGACATCGTCACCAAGCTGGTGGACAAGCTCATGACCATGGCGCGTGAGGCAGGGGCCAACTGTGTCGTTACGGCCTGCCCGGTCTGCATGACCAACCTGGACGCCCGGGCGAGTGAAAACCTGCGCCTGCCCGTTTTCTACTTCACCGAGCTTGTTTCCCTTGCCATGGGGTTGCCCGGAGCGGGAACGTGGTTCAAGCTGCATGCGGTAGACCCCACGCCGCTCATGGGCGGTCTGGGACTGATCTAACAAATATCTTAGACGATTGAAGGATATCATGGAAAAACGGTTGATAAAAAAAGACGCTCTGGCAGGGATCGTGAAAAAGATAGGGGAGGAACTGACCGTCTTTGCGCCGGTCAAGGTGGAGGACAACATCCTGTTCAAGGCCCTGGAAAAGGGAGAAGAGCCCCTCACGGTCTATGCGAACACCAAGAATGCGCCCAAGCACGTTTTCTTCCCCCGGTCGGAGATCCTGTTGCGCTACGTCCGGACGCCCAAGGGGGTGGAACTGAAAAGCGAGGACGTGGCCTCCCCGGAGGCGGTTCTCTTCGGTGTCCGTCCCTGTGACGCCCGCAGCTTTGTCCTTTTGGACATGCTCTTCGATCAGGAGAAATACAAGGACCCCTACTACATCTTGAAGCGGGCCAAGACCACGGTCGTTTCGCTTTCCTGCGCCCACCCCCCCTACTCGTCCTGCTTCTGCACCTCCGTCGGTGGGAACCCCACGGACGCAGCAGGTGCGGACATCCTGCTGACCGACTTGGGGGAGCAGTACCTGGCGGAGTTCATGAGCCCGAAAGGGGAAAAGCTGGTCCGGTATTTCGGCGATGCCAAGGCCGATGATGCGGCGGACAAAAAAAAGGAGGCCGTTGCCGCCCAGGCGGAAAAGGAGATCGCCTCCCATGTCCCCGCCAAGGAGATCAAGCCCATCCTCGACGTCAACTTCGAGCACCCCTTCTGGAACACGATCCATCAGAAGTGTCTCGCCTGTGGCACCTGCACCTATCTGTGCCCGACCTGCCACTGTTTCGATATCAGTGACGAGATGAAATACGACGACGGGCGCAGGCTCCGAAACTGGGATTCCTGTATGTTCCCCATCTTTACCAAGGAAACCTCCGGCCACAACCCCCGGCCCACGCAAAAAGAGAGGTGGCGTCAGCGGGCCATGCACAAGTTCAAGTATTATGTGGACAACTTTGACGCCATTGCCTGTGTGGGCTGCGGCCGGTGCGTCATGTACTGCCCGGTCAACATCGATATCCGAAAAATCGTGACAGACATTTCGAAATTATAGCAGCGGGAGAAAGACATGCAGAATCCATATGTACCCTATCCAGTTGAACTGATCAAGATCGTGACGGAGGTCGATACGAAGGACATCAAGACCTTTCGTTTCGCCTTCCTTAACAAGGAAGATGAGGAAAAATTCAAATATATCCCCGGTCAGTTCGGAGAGTTGTCCATCTTCGGAAAAGGGGAAAGCCCCATCGGGATCGCCTCCTCGCCCACCAATCCCGGTTATGTGGAATTCACCGTGCAAAAGGCCGGTGTGGTGACCTCCGCCCTTCACGAAATGGAGGAAGGGACCCGGATGGGGCTGCGGGGCCCCCTGGGGAATTCCTGGCCCATCGAATATCTGGAGGGGAAGAACATCGTCATCGTCGGCGGCGGTTTCGCCTTTACGACACTCCGCTCCCTCATCCAATACATGATCCACGGGGACAACCGGAAGCGGTTCGGCAAGATTACGGTAGTCTACGGCGCCAGGATGCCGGGGCTCCTCATTTACAAGGACGAACTTGAGGAATGGGCGAAGCGTGGCGACATCGATATGAACGTCACCGTCGACAAGGGCGATGCCACCTGGAAGGGACGGGAGGGTTTCGTTCCCACCGTCTGCAAGGAGGTGGCCCCCAGCGCCGAGAACGCAGTGACCGTTATCTGCGGTCCCCCCATCATGATCCGTTTTACCCTGCCGGTCTTTTTCGAGCTTGGCTTCTCCAACGAAAACATTATCACCTCCCTGGAGATGCGCATGAAGTGCGGCATCGGCAAGTGCGGTCGTTGCAATGTGGGCAGCAAATATGTCTGCAAGGACGGACCGGTCTTTTCCCTGGCGGAGCTGGACAAGCTGACAAAGGAATATTGATCTGCCCGAAAGGAAGCAGGAACGGTATGGGAGGGGATGCCTCGGCATCCCCTCTTTGTTTATGGAGGACCATCGGGTCGATACATGCAAATCATTCATGACGGAGTGCGAAATTGAATACGGTTACGAACAAAGTCCAACTTTCCGAAAATGTCTGTCGGATGGATATCGAGGCCCCGGAGATTGCGCGGAAACGGCGTGCAGGCCAATTCGTGGTTCTGAAGGTCAATGAAACGGGAGAACGGATTCCCCTGACGATTGTCGATTCCGATGCCGCATCCGGGACCATCACGATCATCTTTCAGATTGTCGGCAAGACGACGGCCCTGATGGCGGACCTGAATGTCGGTGATGCCTTCCAGGATCTCCAGGGTCCCCTGGGAAACCCCACGGAGATCGAGAACTACGGCCATGTGGTCTGCATCGGCGGCGGCGTGGGGGTCGGCGTGATCTACCCCATCACGAAGGCCCTGAAGGAGGCGGGAAACCGGGTGACTTCCATCATCGGGGCCAGGACCAGGGACCTCATTATCCTGGAAAAGGAAATGCACCGGGTGAGCGACACCCTGGTCGTGACGACAGATGACGGGAGCTATGGCGTGCATGGGTTCGTGAGCGCCGTTTTGCAGGAGATGATCGGTAAAGGTGAAAAAATCGACCGGGTCTTTGCCATCGGCCCTGTGCCCATGATGCGGGTGGTTGCCGATGTGACCCGCCCCCACGGGATCAAGACCGTTGTGAGCCTCAACGCGATCATGGTGGATGCCACCGGGATGTGCGGGGCCTGCCGGGTGGCCGTGGCCGGAAAGACACGCTTCACCTGCGTCGATGGACCGGAATTCGACGGCCACGACGTGGACTTTGATCTGCTGACGAAGCGGCTCCGCATGTATTGCGAACAGGAAAAACAGTCCTATGAAGGGCATCGGTGTGGGTGGCATGGAAACTGAGAGCAGGAAAGAGAAGAAGGAAAAGGTTCCCCGGCAGGCCATGCCGGAGCAGGACCCGAAGGTCCGGAGGGGAAACTTCGATGAAGTGCCCCTGGGCTATACGCCGGAGACGGCCATGCGGGAGGCGGCCCGGTGCATCCAGTGCAAGAAGCCCGGCTGTGTCGGCGGCTGTCCCGTGGACGTGCGAATTCCTGAATTTATTCGGCAGATTGCAGAGGGAGATTTTCTTGGCGCGGCCCGGACATTGAAGGATACCAACAGCCTCCCCGCCGTCTGCGGGCGGGTTTGTCCCCAGGAGGACCAGTGCGAGAAATTCTGTATCCTGGGAAAGAAGGGCGAACCGGTGGCCATTGGACGTCTGGAGCGCTTTGCCGCCGATTACGAACGCCAGGCGGGAAAGGTGGATGTCCCGGCGATTGCCCCTGCAAACGGGAAGCGGGTGGCCGTGGTCGGCGCCGGTCCTTCGGGATTGACCATTGCAGGGGATCTGGTCAAGCTGGGGTACGATGTGACGGTCTTCGAGGCCCTTCACAAGGCGGGGGGCGTCCTCATCTATGGAATCCCTGAATTTCGCCTCCCCAAGGCCATTGTGGATGCCGAGGTGGCCTATCTGGAACGGCTGGGGGTCAAGATTGTCCTCAATGCCGTCATCGGTCGCCTCAAGACCATCGACGAGCTGTTCGCCGATGGCTTCCATGCCGTCTATATCGCCGTCGGCGCCGGTGCGCCGGTATTCATGAATATTCCAGGGGAGAACCTGAGCGGCATCTACTCGGCCAACGAGTATCTTACCCGGTCGAACCTCATGAAGGCCTACCGGTTTCCCGAGTACGACACACCCATTGTTCGGGGAAAGAATGTGGCTGTTGTCGGCGGCGGGAATGTGGCCATGGACTCGGTCCGCACCGCCCTGCGCCTGGGGGCGGACAACGCCTATATTATCTATCGCCGCAGTGAGGCGGAGATGCCTGCCCGGAAGGAAGAGGTGCACCATGCCCAGGAGGAGGGCGTCCAGTTCCATCTCCTGACGAATCCCGTGAGGTACGTCGGCGACGACGCCGGCTGGGTGAAGGGGATGCGCTGCATCCGCATGGAGTTGGGCGAGCCGGACGCCTCGGGACGCCGGAGTCCGGTTCCCATCCCCGATTCCGAGTTTCTTCTGGAGGTCGATACGGTGGTCGTTTCCGTGGGGACCATGGCCAACCCCATCGTGCCGTCCACGACCCCCGGCCTGGAAACGAACCGCTGGGGCTATATCGTGACGAGGGGCGAATCGGGCGAGACGACCCGCCAGGGCGTCTTTGCCGGAGGTGACATCGTCACCGGCTCCGCCACGGTCATCCTCGCCATGGGAGCCGGTCGTCAGGCGGCCGCGGCCATCCATGCGCATCTATCAACGAGCCTGGACTAACTACTGAATAACAAGGGCTGAAAGCCGGATAGATCTCTCTTTCTGGCTTTCAGCCCGGTATTCCTTCCTTGCCACATCGGGGCCATCCATGTTGCCCTGTTGTCCCTGAATCCATATTCCCCCGCACGGATGTCCCCGTGGTGGTTGCAGTCTGCCCCCAACTGGTATAAAGAAAGGGACAGGTATGCTCGGATATGTCTTTCCCTTGGTTGTCCATGTTACGTAAGTATCTAACATTCATAAAAAAAGGAGGGCACTATGGAAAGGTACGGAACGTTTATTCCCGAGGAAAGCAAGGCGCTGCTGCAAAATGTCCGTCATTTTGTGGACAGGGAGATGATGCCCATCAGGGTCCAGTTGGATGAAAGTCGCGAGGCCTGCGAAGAGGTCATCGACAAGCTGGTCAAGATCGGGATGCAGCGCTATGGTCTCGCCCCCAAGTATGGAGGGGTCCAGATCGGCTCCGCCCGGGAGTATGTGGCTGTCTGCGAGGAACTGGCCCGGGGAGATTGCGGCATCGCCACGGAGATGACCTGTCCGGAGTGGCTCTTCGGCCCGGCCATGCGGGCCCGGAACAAGGCGGTGCTCGAAAACCTGATGGCCCCTTTCTGCTCCGACGAACGGCATACGGCCTGCTTTGCCCTGACCGAACCTGCCGGGGGCTGTAACGGGGAAGATCCCACCCAGCGGGGGATGGCCCTGAGGACGACGGCCAGGCTCGACGGCGATGAGTGGGTCATCAACGGCGCCAAGCGTTGGCCCGGAGGGGCAGGGATCGCAGAGGTGTATGGTGTGCTCTGTACCACCGATGCGTCTCTTGGTGAAGATGGCGTGGCCATGCTCTATGTGCCGGCCGGCGTCCCCGGGCTGTCCTTCGGAAAACCGGAAAACAAGATGGGCATGCGCTACAGCGATGTCAATGCCGATGTGTATCTGGACAATGTTCGTGTACCGAAGGAATACCGATTGTCCGGTCCTGGAGAGGACTGGCGGCTTTTCCGGGCCGCCCTTTCTTGGGGCCGTCTGAGCAGCGCCGGTTTTGCCATCGGTGTGGCCCAGGCCGTGCTGGAAATCGTCATCGATTACACCGCAAGCCGGTTTTACAAAGGAAAAGCGGTACGGGAACATTCGCTGCAGGCCGCCATGATTGCCGATATGGCCATCGGCGTCGAGAGCGCACGCGCCTATTACATGGGTGTCGCGGCCATGTTCGATGATCGAAGCGGTCGTTTCGGGGACGCGGGAGAGACCTTCCTCATGTCCAAGGCCAGCGGCGCCAAGGTGTACGCATGCGATGTCACGGAGATGGTCTGCAACCGGGCCATGGAGCTCATGGGGGCCTACGGATACATCAAGGAGTACCACGTTGAAAAATACATGAGGGATTTCAAGATCATACAGATTTGGGAAGGGGGCGGGCAACTGGGGCGGCTGGAGGTAGCCATGGGTTATTACCCGATTCCGTGAGGGACTGCCCCAATCCGTTCGCAGGTTCCGGCGTGGCGGATCCTGATGACGACCAAAGAAAAGGGCCGGCAGATCAAGACGATCTGTCGGCCCTTTTCTTTGTGTTTCCGTTTCGATGACGCGTTTAGTGGTGTTCTTCCATGGCGCCGGCAATGTACATCATGGACAGGAGCATGAAGACCAGGGTCTGGATGAAGCAGATGAGGAGCTTCAACACCAGGATGGGCAGCGGCACCAGAAGCGGCACCAGCAGGACGATGACGGCCAGAACGATGTGCCCGCCCTCGATGTTTCCGAACAGACGGAAGGTGAGGGAAACGGGTCGGGCAATGTGTCCCACGAGCTCGATGGGGATCATGAGCGGGGCCAGCCAGGGGTTCGGGCCGACAAATTGTTTTAGATATTTGATCCCTTGTACCTTGACGCCCACGATGTGGGTCAGGAAGAAAACGACCAGGGCCATGGTGAGGTTCGTGTTCAGATTGGCCGTGGGGGACTCGAACCCGGGGATGAGGCCCATGACGTTCGAGACAAGAATGAACAGGCCGATGGTGGCGATGAGGGGGAAGAACCGCTTGCCTTCCGGTCCCATGGTGTCCATCAGGAGTTTATGGAAGGCGTCGATAATGACCTCCATGATGTTCTGGATGGGACCGGGATTGATGTTCAGGCGACGGGTAGCCAGAAAGGACAACACGATCAGGAAGAGCATCACCAACCAGGTATAGGTGACATGGGTGGGAATGCCCGGAAACGCCAGGTTCAGAAACGATAGGGTATGCATGGGTTATTTGACCTCCTCAAGGCAGTTTTTTTTTGTCAGGGTCGCCACCGCGGTCAGAATGGAATTGATCAGAACGATCGAAAGACCGACCAGCAGGCCGACGACATCCACGATTGAGCTGGAGATAATGAAATAAAGAACCACGGCGGAACAGGCAAAACGGATATAATACTTGATCATGATCCGCATTTTGGAGCGGTCGGTGAGGGTCTGGAAGACCTTTCTCAGGTCGTGGCTGAGCCAGTGGTAATTGACGATACTGATGAGGCCACCCAGCAGGACACCCAGGGTGAACGGGAATGACAGGAGGAACAGGCTGATGGCAACGAAAACGCCCAGCATGGCCCAATTGATCGCTTCAAGCCTTTGCTGGAACGGGTCTTTTCCTGTGGGGTTCACTTTTTATCGACCGAATAACGTTCTGCTCGTCTTTGAAATAGGTCTTGATCAATCGGTACAGGCTGCGAAATCCTGCCACCACGCCCATCAGGAGAAGGATAAACGTGAAAAAGGGTGTTGTTCCCAGTTTGTTGTCCAGCCAGTGTCCCGCAAAGAGCCCGCCAAAGACGGCCAGGACCATGCCGATGCCGATGCTGCTGGCATAGGCCATCTGGGTGTATTGCTTTTTCGATCCCTTCTCCATAACGTGGCGCCTCTTAACACGTCGTGACCCTGAAGTCAATGCAAAAAACGCGGCTGGCGGCGCTTGGCGCCTCAGACGGAGGTTTCTTTTTCATACCAGGCGATGGTTTTTTTCAGACCTTCCCGAAAATCCGTCTGTGCTTGAAATCCGAAGGCCTCCCGGGCCCTTGCGGTGTCGAGCATGCGTCGCGGCTGGCCGTCCGGTTTTTCGGGATCCCAGCGGATTTCTCCGCCATAGCCAGTGAGCTCCACCACCAGCGAGACGAGATCCCGGATGGAAATTTCGAAGCCGGCGCCGATGTTGACGGGCTCCGGCGCATTGTATTTTTCGGTGGCCGCTACAATAGCCGACGCGGCATCCTCGACGTAGAAGAATTCCCGCGTGGCATTCCCGGTGCCCCAGACCTCGATGACATCCTCGTTTTTCCTGTGGGCATCGACGCATTTTTTGATCAGGGCAGGGATGACATGGGAGGATGCGGGATCGAAGTTGTCTCCCGGCCCATACAGATTGACGGGCAACAGAAAAATGGCATTGAATCCGTATTGCTGGCGATAGGCCTGGGACTGGACGAGCATCATTTTTTTGGCAAGGCCATACGGTGCGTTCGTTTCTTCGGGGTATCCGTTCCAGAGGTCGTCTTCCCGGAAGGGGACGGGGGTGAACTTCGGGTAGGCGCAGATCGTCCCCAGGGCAACGAATTTGTCGATGCCGCAGCGGTATCCCTCGTGGATGAGCTGTACCCCCATCATGATGTTCTCGTAGAAAAGGGACCCCGGGTTCTCCCGGTTGAATCCGATACCTCCCACCTTGGCGGCGAGATGGACCACGATGTCCGGTTTCGTCTCTTCGTAGAGTCGTTGTACATCCGCCAGGGAGACGAGGTTGTACTCGGGCAAATCAGCCACCGTGATGTTCCGGCAGCCCCGCTCCCCAAAGGCCCGAATCAGGTGCCTTCCCAGAAACCCCTTCCCGCCCGTAATGGTAATGCGCTTGTCCTCGATCATCTATCCGCTCCTATTGCCTGTAATACTCCCGATACCAATCCACGAACCGTCCGATTCCCTCTTCGATGGAAGTGGAGGGTTTGAATCCCACATCAGCCATGAGATCCGCCACATCGGCATAGGTGGCGGGCACATCCCCTGCCTGGAGGGGGAGGAAATGCTTTTGGGCCGTTTTCCCCAGATGAATCTCCAGGGCGCGAATAAAGTCCATGAGTTCCACCGGTTGATGATTGCCGATGTTGTATATCCTATAAGGGGCGAAGCTGGTTGCCGGATCCGGTCGATCCGACTGCCACTGCGGGTCGGCCTCGGGAATCCTGTCCAGAATCCGGACCACCCCTTCGATGATGTCGTCGATATAGGTAAAATCACGGCGCATCCGGCCGGAGTTGTAAATGTCGATGGGTCTTCCTTCCAGAATGGCCCGGGTGAAGAGGAACAGTGCCATGTCGGGTCGTCCCCAGGGGCCATAGACCGTGAAGAAGCGGAGGCCCGTTACCGGAATACCGTACAGGGCGGCGTAACTGTGGGCCATGAGTTCGTTGGCCTTTTTGGTGGCGGCGTAGAGGCTCACGGGGTGATCCACGTTGTCATGGACGGAAAAAGGCATGTGCGTATTGCCCCCATAAACCGAGGACGACGATGCATACACCAGATGGCGGACGGGATGATGGCGGCATCCTTCGAGAAGATTGAGAAACCCCTTCAGGTTGCTGTCCAGATAGGCATAGGGATTGGTCAGGGAGTAGCGGACGCCGGCCTGGGCGGCAAGATGGACGACGCGGTCGGGTCGGGTCCCGGCGAAAAGGGCGAGGAAGGCCTCCGTATCGGCGATATCCATCTCCTGAAAGGAAAACAGCGGAGATTCCTGGAGTCGGGCCAGGCGATCCCGTTTCAGTTTGACGTCGTAGTAGGGATTGAGGTTGTCGATACCCACGACATGCCGGTCTTCCGCCAGAAGTCTCTTGGCCAGATGATAGCCGATAAAGCCGGCGGCGCCGGTGACCAGGATGGTATTTCCCATTGCTAGAGCCTCCAGTAACGGATGCCCCGCGTTTGGGCCTCCGTCTTGGAAAAGAGCCCCTTCACGTCCACGACCACCGGTTCGCCTGCCTGGCACAACGACACGACGCCGGAAAGTCCCCTTTCCCGGTAGGCGGCATGGGCTACGGACACGATGACTGCGTCCACGTCATGGATCCTGTCCATGTCCATCATCTCCAGGTCGTAATGGCGTTTTACCTCTGCGGCATCGGCCAGGGGGTCATGGAGGAGGACCTGGACGCCATAACCGTTAAGTTCATGAATAATATCGATTACCTTGGTATTCCGGATATCGGGAATGTCCTCTTTGAATGTCAGCCCCAAAACGGCAACCCGGGCGTCACGGACAGGCTTGCCCGCGGCGATGAGCATCTTCACCGTATGTTCGGCGATGTACTTCCCCATGCCGTCGTTGATCCGGCGTCCCGCAAGGATGACCTCGGGGTGATAACCCAGGCTTTCCGCCTTGTAGGTAAGGTAATAGGGATCGACACCGATGCAATGCCCCCCTACGAGCCCCGGCCGGAAAGGGAGGAAGTTCCATTTCGTTCCGGCCGCCTCGAGGACCTCAATGGACTCGATGCCCATGCGGTTGAAGATAATGGCCAACTCGTTCATGAGGGCGATGTTCAGGTCCCGCTGGGTGTTTTCGATGACCTTGGCCGCCTCGGCCACCCGGATCGACGAGGCCTCATAGATGCCGGCCTTGACGATTGTTCCGTACACCCGCGCAAGGAGTTTCCGTGTGGCGGCATCCGAACCCGAGACGATCTTGGTGATGCTCTCCAGGGTATGGACCCGGTCTCCCGGGTTGATCCGTTCCGGTGAATAGCCGATCGTGAATCCCTTTCCGAGGATGAGTCCCGACTCTTCCTCCAGGAGGGGAACGCAGACCTCTTCCGTTACACCGGGATAGACCGTCGATTCGTACACCACACAAGAACCCTTGCCCAGATGGCGCCCGACGAGGGTGGAGGCCCCCTTTATGGCGCCTAGATCGGGGATGCGGGAGACATCGATGGGTGTGGGCACGGCGATGATGATCAATCGACATCGGGACAGAGAGGAGGGATCGTCGGTATAGACGACGGGACTGGTGGCCATCTCGCGGGGGGTTACTTCGAGGGTCTCGTCATGGCCTCGCCTCAGTTCGTCGATCCGGGTGCTTTTCACATCGAAGCCGATGGTGTCGAAGTGGCGGCCCAGATGAACGGCCAGGGGGAGACCGACATAGCCGAGACCGACAACGGCAAT
>Ga0351856_1161_pt2 | contig 12031 bp, 12 predicted proteins | sample BONcelHFGM3001D8_FD_206798 | JGI IMG/M metagenome (GOLD analysis project Ga0351856, IMG submission 206798) | Enriched cells from coal bed in the Powder River Basin, Montana, United States - BONCAT cells FGM rep2 HSBNCT.FGM.300.1.D8 ... | reverse complement strand
TCGTGCTCAGTATGAGGACGGCAGGATGGATAGTTTGCCCTCTGCATTCTGCCTCCGAAATTGAGCTGCATATTTCTTGACAGGCCAAGAACCTGACACCGTCCCCGGAGGTACGGTAAAAGTGAAAAAACACCCCATGTTGCTCCTCGCGATGATCGCCGGCGACGTGCTCATCTTGGACCAGTTGACCAAGCTGCTCATCATACGGTTCTTTCCCCTCTTTGCCGTTCAGGAAGTCATTCCAGGCTTCTTCAACCTGGTCCACGCGCGCAACACCGGGGCGGCATTCAGCCTGCTTGCCGGGGCCAACACGTTCTGGCGCCAGGCGATGTTCGTGAGCCTGACGATCGTTGTGCTGGTGATCCTGCTGTCCGCCTACGGGAAATTGAGGAGCGACGACTATTGGACCAAGACGGCCTACGCCCTGATATCCGGAGGCGCCCTGGGAAACTTGGTGGACCGCGTGCGCCTGGGAGAAGTAGTGGATTTCCTGGACTTTTACGTTGGCTCCTACCATTGGCCCGCTTTCAACGTAGCCGACAGCGCCATCTCCGTGGGCGCGTGCATGTTGCTGATTGCATTGATTCGCGGGAAATAGACCGGAGTTTGCGGCGTCCGATGCGCGGGATACGGAGTTGTTCATAATGGATGATTCCAAGGTTCCTTGACTGAAGGTCTGATGGTTACGATGTCAAACACAGCTCTCTCATCAGGTCTTTTTCCCTCTTTAACAGGAAATCCTTGACCGATGGCCAGGTACTGTTGTTCAGGCTGACCGGGTCCGGCGAATCTTCCGCATCGGCAAAATAGAAGAGCGACTTCAGAATGTGATAGCAATTGACTCTCCGGCTGCCGTACTTTTTCATGAACATCTCTTTAATTTGCCGTGGTTCGTGGCGCCTTAGAATTTCAACCATATCAAAGAAGTCCTTTTTCTCGCCACGCTGCGAGATGGCGATAGCCTTCATGCAAGCTATGTCCCCAACGGAAGCCATACCGAAGCCTTCTACGCTCTGAAATGGATATAGGACCGGATAAGGGTAAAACAGGAAGGAAACCTTGACCCCATCGATGATACAGTGAATTGTCCCCTCCTCCTGGGCTAGTATGCGTCCATCAAGCTCTATAACGGTCCGCGCAATCCTTTCGACGTCAAACGGTGTCGCACTGAAGAAGTCGAGATCATCGCTTCGCCTATGGCCGAACTGCAGTGCAAGGCCAGTCCCGCCCGCGAGATAAAAGCGGGAGCGGACCTCCGCAACCTTTGAAAGGCGTTCAATCAATAGAAGCAACTTTGGGTCAACGGCATATTTAAACACCTGACCTCCTGCCTTGGAATGCCGAAATGAATAGCCCAAAAGTTCGCGGTCTTCCTGTCAAGACTTCGAGAATTCTTGATTACATCGATGAGGTCCCCGCTGGTATAGGTCGCCAGAACCCAGCATACCTCTTTGGGAGTGCCGAATTTCAGAAGCCTCTCAATGATGAATTTCTTGTGCCTTTGCGGGTCGAGTGCATGGATGTCGACATCCCAGAAAAAAGGCGCCATGCTCTCGATGTCAATTTGCGCTTGTGCCATGCAACTCCCCATCTCTCGTGATTTTGATCGTTTGCAACCGAAGATTTGGATTGCATATATTCTATCATGATTCCTCGTGGGAGGTTCTAATTTGAACGCACCCGCGGGCTCGTTCGGGAAGGGAGTCTTCAGACAAGCTCCAAGAGCAGGCGCTCGCTTACTTTTCCTTTTCTTTTCGCAGCTTCACGGTGGAATTCTGCGGGAGCATCCGTTTCTGCTTCTTGTCCCAGGTCTCTTGCTGGATGACGAGACAGTCGTTGAAGATCCCCGTGATGACGCCGTTCCTGTCTCCGGCCGGAGTTCCCACACTCACGATGTAGCCCTTCCCCGCAGCGTCCTCGATCACGGCTTTGCGTCCGAGCTCCCCCCATGAAATAGCCCTGAGGCCCCGATCTATTTCGGCCACGGACATCTTCTGCAGAGGAGTCATGGGCTTCTGAGGCTCCGGCGGCAGATCGGAATCATCCTCCATGACAGAGGCCGGGGGCGGGGCGAGCTCCACGGGTGCGATGAATGGAATGAAGGGGTCGACCATTTCATTGGGGCTATAGGAAAACGCTGTTCTTCGTAATGCCTGCTTGATCTCTTCATTGGCGGTAAGACTTGGCTGTGAGATCGTCGACAAGGGAGGCTGTTGGGCTGATACCGGGTCCGTCAATGGAGAAGGAACGGCCTCGGAGACCGTCTCTGCCAAGGTCGATTGGCCCGGTGCCGCCGAGGGTTTCTCGGAGGGCGTGGATAGAGCTGCTTTGGGAAGAGCCAGGAGGAGAAAGCAACAAACCACCAGGATCGCCCGAGCAAATACCGGTCTTTCAAAGGGACTGATGTAACTGGTCATGACTCTAGTTCCTCCAACATGTTTCCGGAAGACAAGAACTCTCCCATAGACGTTTGCCACCAATGACACAGATTCCTTGCACGTTGGCCCGCCCCATCCAGCAGACGCAGAGAAGAAAGCGCATTCAAACCATGAGCGGCGCCATTATGGGGCCATCCAGTCTGCTCCCTTTGCAACCTGTTTGCATGGAGGCCATTCACAACTTATTGCACTTCTTAGTAAAAATCTCAAGAAGAGACTTCATGGCCACATCCCATACGCGCCTTGTGATTCTGGACCCGGCAAGCGATGCCGGACGCTCCGGAACCCATACAAAGCAGCGGGAATCTCCACCCGCTCCACCGATATCATGGCCCGCTTCCCTTGACGGGGACATTAGGAACTCCCCATACCCTGGAGGAACGGGCTGCGGGGATCAGATTCATTTCTAACCCCAACTAATAATCGTTTGGCCTCGTCCTTCAAGAGGAGGAATGCATTGCAAGCTCTGGCATTGCACCGGCAGCATGTGAAACGCGCTCTCGCCGCGCGTGCCATTGTATCCTCTAAATGTCTGAAGCAACGCTCGTGCCAACGGATGCACCATATTCCCATGGCTATCTCATTTTTGGCTCAATGTCGTTTTTGGGGATGCTGTAGCTTGGTAATGCTCCGAAGTCGATTCTTGATCGCGAGGCAGGCCCAGGAATCCGGGGTTGTTGACAAATCAGGGCACGGCTCGGAAAGTGAAGCCTGCGTGAGATTCTGCGGAGAAGAAATGGAAGACCGACCAATCAGTTAGGGATGGCGTTTGGAATTCGAAAAAAGTGAGACTTGGCAGCATCCCTTTGTCTGGAGCTTTAGAATCGTATTCAGCTCGATCGAATAGAGCGATGACGTATTCTGTCTGTTCTTGACAAAATTTGTCACCCTGAAATGGAACCTAGCGGCTGATTCGGTGGAAACAGAAACGAGGAAACGTGTGCTCCGGCACGACAGTCATTAAGAATCCAGGAAACTCCCGCCGGATTTCTTCCGCGGCATGCTAATTGCTTAACGGATGGAAGTGTACTGAGACCCCTATAAAAGACGCTATTGAGAGTTGCATGTGAAAGGAGGGATAACGGAGAAAGCGAACCGAGTGGTGTACCCTTGAATAACCTAAGGATAACCTGAAAAAATCGAAAGGAGAATTGAGTCATGTTGATCAAAATGAGAGAAAGCAAAGGCTTCACGCTGGTGGAATTGATGATCGTTGTGGCCATCATCGGCATCCTGTCCGCTGTGGCGGTGCCCTACTATCAAACTTACATGAACAAAGCGCGTTTCACCTCCTTGGTTGTTCCTGGGACTCGCACATATCAAAACAATCTCGCTACTTTTTATGCTGCACGCAATTACTTTCCTGCCACGGCCGCAACACTGGCCAATCTGTTGACGGATGCAAGCTCTGACTGCTACAATACAACTACCACTATCACTGCGGGTACAAGTCCAACCAAAGCTTTTACATTCACCATAACAATAGCTGCGCCTACATTGGCAAATATGAAAGCGGGAGTTGGAGCAAACGACGCAGCTAGGTGCGAAGGATTGAAAAGGCTCGTCGATTCGACAAACGCTGCCCTCATGGGGTCATACAGTCCGGTAGTCTCCGGGACAGGCATAAAGGCATGGGTTTTTACCGGAAGTCTTGCAGATAAACTTGGCCTCGCTTATGAGGGCAGTTAAGGCAAGGCTCGCTTAGGCGGATTATTCACACGCATGAGAGGGGTTGTAGTGGGAGCGGTGCTCCAATATGTCTCAGTCTGAGGTGTTTTCCTGCGCCTCCTCCTTTCTGAAAAGGAGGAGGCGTTTGCTTGGAATACATTGGAGGGCAGCCCCCTTTCTTTCGGCTTTGATACCATGGAGCTAGACAGGCGGTGCGAGCACCGCCTGTCTAGCCAATGTGGGATTTGCACCATTGATCCCCTTTCGAATTGCGGCCCCGTTGCGCCACCATGACGCCAGGCGCGAAAGTGCTCATCTCTCCAAGTAGGTGCAACTTGTCTCACAGCTCAATAATAAAAGAAATATGCCTGCTTGCCGTGAGGTACTTAGATAGTTCCTTCTTGCCCTAGCGTGTTTTTGTGAGATTGTTTCATTTCGGTGATCCTAGAATATCGGAGATCAAGCATGTTGCAAAATTGTGTGAGACAAATATTCAACACTACGTTGTTGAAGGATGTCGCTCTCAAACGGTGTTCTCTATTTTTTGTATTCGTTATAATGCTTCTAGGGTCATATCTGAATACTTTTTACTCTCCACCTGTATTGGATGATATGCATACCTTTGTCTTCGAACCTAAGATGTATCAAACTGACTTGTCTTATAAAAGCTTACATGATTTTTCAAATACAAAATTCGGATGGGGCAGATATATACCAATTCTTACTTTTGCACTAAATCATAAACTGTTCGAAAGTAATATCGTATCTTTCCATATAACCAATTTACTTATACACATACTAGTCCTTGCTGGCGCTGCATTCATGATTGTCGAATTGATCAAAGCCTCAAAGTCAGATAATGGTAGCGCACCGCTCAATTCACAAGTTGGCCACCTTGTGTTGTGGATCGCCGGACTTTGGGCACTCAATCCCGTCCAGACTAATTGCGTTACTTATCTGGTGCAACGTATGGCGTCCATGCATGCGATGTTCTATGTACTGAGCGTCGCCATGTATGTCAGAGGCCGAAGACTTCATCTACACCTGAATCAGACACGGCAGGGTGTGCTTTGTTATTTCTCCTGCTTCTTTGCAGCAGTGGGGGCGTTTCTATCGAAAGAGATATCAGCCATGCTGCCGGTTATGCTCATTGCAACGGAAATGTGGTTCTTTCAACCGGACCTGGGGTCCAAGATATGGAACCGTATCAGGATGGCGCATTGGAGCGTATGGGTACTGCTTGGGACCGGCAGTCTGGTCTGCGGTGTCTACGGCATGCGGATGTTTCAGAAGTTTGCAGCCCTTTATGGAGTTAGAGATTTCACCATGTGGGAACGACTACTGACAGAGTCCCGCATTGTCATCTGGTACATGAGTCTTCTCCTTTATCCTTCCCCTTCACGGATGTCTTTAGAACATGACATCACAATTTCCACATCTATTATACATCCGTTGTCGACCCTGGTTTGTCTTGTGCTGATTGCCTGCCTGTTATGGCAAACCATTTTGTTGCGGAAGCGCTACCCTCTTATTACTTATGGTTGTATCTGGTTCTTTATGAATCTGGCTATTGAATCCACATTGTTGCCGCTTGAATTGATCTTTGAGCACCGGCTGTACCTGCCATCGATAGGATTCTTCATATCAGTCATTTTGATCGTTCATTCACTGATGAAATCGCTGCTGCGAAAATATTCAGAACGGGAATTCAAGAGCCTATTTCAATCAGGTTTAGCCATCATCCTATCGATCTTTTCGGTACTGACATTCATGCGAAATGAGACATGGAAAACCGAGTTGGGCCTCGAAATGGACAATGTCAAGAAGGCGCCGCTGAGCTCCCGTGCACATGTCAATCTTGCTGTAGCCTATTATAGGGTCGGCGACTATTCTGAATCTATAAACGAAGCAAAAGAAGCCATCGGTTTGGGACGAGAAGGAAATGAGGACTATGGTGTCGCGGCCAACACCATTGTGTCGGCTTGCCTGGCGATCAATGATGAGGAAAGAGCGATCGTGGAAGGCGAGCAACTGATTGCTCGTCTACCCGGAAAGATCGACGGAGCTGGGATACCCGAATTTTACCTCAACTTGGCGAAGGCATATCTGGAGTCAAGACAACCGCATAGAGCATTCCAGTTGGCAATGACGAGTTGGGATTACTTGAAGCGCTTTGAGCTCTCAGGCATTGAATACCAGACGAACTCGGAGCACGTGCTGAGGAGTCTTCGAGCCATTGTTGCGTATTCCCGCGACGAAGCGGTTGACATAAACGAAGATGGCCAGGTCGATCCTGGTGAGCTTTCTGACAAGACTTGGATTGCAAAAGAGCTGCTGTCCCGCGGTGAGCGTCAATGGGCCAGAACCCTTCTCGCGTTGGCAGTGACCGAAACCCCCGAGGACTCTGAGGCGCAACTGCTACTAGAAGACATCGAGAGACACGATGCTGCGACGCAGGGCCAAGGACGCAGATGGAATTTCTTCAAGAAATACGTTCTTCACCCCTTCTCGAAATTCAACGCTTCGATGGCTGCGGCGTTCATAGTCTGCGAAAAGAGATTGCCGTTTCCGTTCACCAGGTTCGGAGAAGCCCTTCTGGACTATGCCATCTCGCTTAAATCTGATTCATCCGATGCCCATCTTCTGAAAGGCTGGTATCACTTCCATAAGAACGAAACAACAGAAGCCATAGTAGCAGCCGAAAGGGCCACACAGCTTGAACCCGATTATGCAAAAGCCTGGCTCGGTTTGGGATTCTTTCTGGAAAAGGCCAATCGGCCAGGTGAAGCCATTGCCGCATTCCATAAGATGCTGGAGCTTTATCCCGGTTATTCGGAGCGTGCCGCTATCGTGGGACTGGTCACGGAACTGAAGGGCAGGCAGTCCGGGAATGGAGTGTCCACCAACAAGTCCGAGCACAATGCTCTTCAGCCTGCCAGTAGTTGACCGCGTCCAATTCCGTCATCCTCATGCCCAAAAGGTCAAGAGGAAGAGGTTCGAGAACTGGAGTCGGGCGAAGAGTTCAAGATTGAACAAAGTTGTTGCGATCGGACATCCAGGTCCGGTCACAGCATTTTCGGTCGCCGCGAGCGGTAAGACCTTGCCGGCGCTCCACCATCCCTTGAAATTACCACATAGATACACATGGCCAAGGGAATGACAAGCAGTAAGGTTCCAGGAGGTATCTTCGTGCCAAAAAAAGTCCAATTTGAAAATCGAAGCTGTTGAAAGGATAAAGCTGGCAAGAATCGGTGTGATCGATTTTCTCTCTCGACCAGGGAATAACTGGTGCTGCGGCCGCCGGCGGTGCCTTTCTTTAAAACGCCGCGTTCCACAAGATCCTGAATGTCACGCAACGCCGTGTCTTGCGAACACTTAGCCAGTTTAGCCCACTTGGATGATGTCAGTTTGCCTTCGGGGCCGTCCAAGAGCTTGTTGATAATCAACCGCTGTCGGTCATTGAACGGCTGAGCGGCAAAAAATCTCCAGAAACGGGCCTTTCCGATAACAGCCGCAAGCCTGTCTTTCACCTCATCAAAAGCGCGGCCCAAGCAGTCCAGAAACCATTCCAGGTGCTCAGTGACATCAAGAGCTCCTTTTGGCGTAGCCTCCAGGCCGTCAAAGTAGACATTCCGCTCATTTCGGATTTGTGCCGACATGCTGTAAAAACGTTGCGCACTTTGCTCCGATCGAGCCAGAGTCATATCGGCGATTGCCCGCGCGATGCGCCCATTGCCGTCTTCAAAAGGATGGATGGTCACGAGCCAAAGGTGGGCGATGCCTGCCCGAAGCATGAGACCCGTACCATCGTCACCGTTGAACCAGTCGAGAAAGGCCGTCATTTCCTTCTCCTGCCGATTAGCGGCGGGAGCTTCAAAATGATCAAGCTCGCGACTGATCGGACCCGAGACAACCTGCTTCGGTCCTTTCGCATCATCACGCCAGGCGCCAACCTTTTTCCGTCAGAGGAAAGGGCGGCAGGTTTTTCGGAAACGTACGTTTGCAGCAGTAAGCCGGCAATACATCAAGAAGCAAGAAGCAAGAAGGCCAAGATCCACGAGTTGATCTTATGGCGTCCTCGAAACAAAGCCGGGATTGAGCCGGTACCGTAATGCTGGGGTGGTGAAAATCCTCCCGAACCTGGGCGGTATTTTCAGCCCAGCACTAGTACAGCTCGGCGGAAATCCTTGACCCATTTGAGTGACCATATCCCAAGGTCTTCCGGCTTCACAAAGGGGTTATTCACTTCCGCCGCGCTGTACTAGTAGGGCGTCCCGTAAGTTCTGTGCACTTTTTTGGCAACTTGATCGTATAGGAATTTGCATTTTTTCTCAATGAAATCAACCTGGTCATGGTAGAAAGGCAGGTGGACTGAGAATAGGGGGAGAAGATCGGAGGAATTGACCGGAACACTTTCCGCCAGATATTCGAAGAACATTGGGACCTCTTCAAAGAGTGGCATCCCAGGTATGCTGGAGGGTATTACGACGAAGTGATCCAGAAGATGCTGGGTTGCGGCAAGGAGGAGGGAGGGTACAGCGAATACCTGTGTCCCGCTTGCGGGAAGGATCTGAGACGTATTGCCTTTACGTGCAAGAGCTGTTTTTGTTTGTCATGCGCCAAGGGGTACACGGATGATTTTGTGGCGCAGGTCAGTCGTGTACTGCAACCCGGTGTCAAGTATCGACATATGATTTTGACGGTTCCCGAGCAACTGCGGATCACTTTTTATCGAAATCGGCATGAGGGAAAGCTCCTGTCGGCGTTTATGCGTTGCGGATACGAGTGTCTTGAGGATGTAGTGAGCAAGGCGGTGAGGCAGCAGGTGAAGATCGGAGCGATAGTAGTGGTCCAGACGCATGGTCGGTCAGGCCACTACAATCCTCATCTTCACATCATTATGAGCAGTGGAGGGATTACTATAGCGCTCAGAAAAATTGAGCCACCTGCGCTCAGATAAATTGAGCCTTTCGTCCACGGCAGCATCCAAAAGGGTGTTCTTATGGTTTTCCTTTCCAAGTAGTGTGGTGTTTTGAGGTAGTGGGTTTTTGTGTTTGTAGTCTGTGGGTGCGGAGGAAGGACGTGCCGGCAGGGGTTTTTGTGTGTGTTGGTAAGGCTCAGGATGAGAAATGTGGCGGAGGTTTGATCATGGAGGATTTCAGTTGATCGTTCCAGTCGTGATGGGTGGGGCGTAGCCTCTGTATGGTTGGATGGAGAGCGATCATCTTCTGGGCGAGTGCATCCCCGGTGTCGTCGGCATCGAACCCGCAGAAGAGGTCGAATCCTTTGCTGCTAAGGCTCGATAGCCAGGGGGGATTGGGATGCGCACCCGCCGTTGAAAGAGCTATGGAATCGGAATCGAGGGCATAATAAGAGATTGCGTCAATGGCTGATTCACAGATGACGATCCTTGAAGGGTTGTCATTTTGTACATGGAAGTAGCCCAGGTCTCTTCTGGAGCCGGGGGCCAACGCATGCCAGGGGCGTTTTGTCGTTCCACGGATTTCCGCCCCGACGACCGTTTTTCCTTTTCCAAGTAGCAGGAAGACGGCGTTGGCCCTGTCATCGGCATAGAGATTGCCGGCATCGACGAGTGATCGGACGAGGGCGGGCGGAAGAGAGCGCTCCACGGTGAGGTAGCGGGTCACCTGGAGGAGTTTGTCGGGGTTTTTGCCGGGGAGGGCGAGGGGTTTGGAGACGTGAGGTTTTGGTGGTCTGGATATTGGCATGGCATGGGAAGGGAAGTTTTCGGTCAGCCAGCGGACGGCGCTTATGAAATCACAGGCTTTTAGATGCATGATCAAATCGATGGCGCCGCCCCCACCAACGGCCTTGGTCCAATTGAAGAACTTGTGCCCGGTGACCGAGATGACCCCCTGTGGGGTGTGCCATTTGGAGCGATCGTATTTGTCCGCAATGGAGGCGGTTTGTTTAAGTACCGTTACGAGGTCGATATTTCGAGCCAGCTCGGCCTGTTTTCCGATCTTTTCGAAGTGGGCGGGCATGGGGTCCTCCCGTGAGAGACGGCCGGGCAAAAGCAATCGTTTTTGATGGAAACGGTTGGTACGGACACGATTATTGGAGTCTTGGCCGCAGGCTGACACATTTTTTCATATTGATGACGTGGCTGTTCTCCGTCAGTCGGTCAATCAAGGCGGCGGTGAGCTGATCGTTCCTAAGGAAGCTGGTCCATTCCTGGAACCCCAGATTGGAACTGATCAGAGTGCTTTTTTTGTTGTGCCGTTTATGCATCAGGGTAAAGAACAGTCCCACCTGAACAGGCTCCACCTCCACGTACCCAAGCTCGTCGATGAGCAGACAGTCATAAGAGGCAAAAGTTTTGATCAGCCTGGCCTGGGAATGATCGGCAATGGATTTGTACAGGATGTCGATCAACTCCGGGAACACAATGAACCTTCCATTGTAGCCGTGATTAATGGCCTGGATGAGAAAGGCCGTCGCCAGGCCCGTTTTCCCCGTGCCGGTGGGTCCCATCCATATAATATTCTGATTTTTCGGCAGGTAATCAAAGGCATCGTAAAGGTCGAGTATCTTTTTCCTGTTCAAGTTCGGTTGCCTGTCAAAGGGAAAGGTCTCCATGACGAGTTTTTCCGGAATCTTGGCTCGATCCAGTCTGAGCTTCCTGGAGTTTTCCTGTTTGATCCCGTACTCCCGCTCGACGACATGTTTTAGCAGCCGCGCATGGGAGAAGTCGGATTGTCGGGCCTCATCAAGGTAGTGGTCCCAGTTGGCAAGCAATCCGGGAAGACGGAGATACTTCAATTGTGCCCTGAGCTGTTCATTCATTGTCATCCTCGATCATTTTGTCATAGATGGCGAGGTCCACTTCGCTTACAAAACATCCCTCGATGTACGATTCCCGAAGGTGTAGGTCATGGTCGACCGGGGCGCTTGGAAGACTATAACCGCCCTCCCGCATCAGCAGGACCGCGATCCGTTCCAGGGTATCCATGTCCGTGATACGGTACCTCAAGGCCCGCTCGATGGTTTTGACAAACAGGGGCTGGGCAAGTTTTTGATGGAGGCCATGGAGTTGGCGAACAAACCGGTGTTTTTGGGCGCCCAAGGGTTTTAGCGCCATATCCAGGTAGGCATCCACGCTCGGGGCCACGGCTCGCAACCGCTTCTCTTCTTCCGCCGTCGGCTTCTTGCGATAAGCCGGTTGATGTCTTGGCGGGGGCAATCCCGCGGGCGTGAGCTTTTCATTCCTCACGCCATCGGCCGGCAGCTCGTAGTCGGCAAGCAACTCCCGCTTGCGGTAAATCTTTAAACGGCCGTCGTACTCGAGCAGCGTCACATCTTCCCGCGAGGTCCCAGGCACCCAGTAGAAGTTACCGTCGAAGGAGGCATACCCATATTGGTCGGTGCCCCGTTTGTGCTCGAGATAGGGCGGTGGCACGAAAGGAGGCACATGGATAAGGTACGATTGCTCGTACTCAAAGGCTTTTGCGGGAATCAAGCCGGTTTTGGCAACGGGCCGGTTGGGCAGCCGAACCGTTGCCCATTCAAGGGCCTGTCGGTTCAAGTCTTCCATGCTCGCAAAGGCGCGGCCGGGAAAGAAATTCGTTTCCACCGTGTAAAATCCTCTTTCATTGCCTGCTTTTCTGTTGGCATGCCCGATTTCATGACAGATGAATTCGAACCCGTATTGCTTGGCGAACTGCTCCATCTCGGGCACCATAACGGCGTTCTTCCCACTTCCCCGGAGCCGGGCAAGGTTGGTGTTGTCAATAATGCACCGCGGGGCGGCGTGTCTCCAGAATGTCAGCCCTTCATGAAGAAAGCATTTCATCTTGAAGCGATTGAAGGAGCGGTAGAATTTCAAATAGCGTATCTTGCAGTATCGAAAATAGAGAAGCGAGCCCACAACAAAGGTCGGTTTTCCTCCGAGTTCCAGGTTGTAA